>SWCF01003731.1_pt1 | contig 272038 bp, 286 predicted proteins | sample 4690081 | NCBI WGS metagenome assembly SWCF01 (sample SAMN10267280, study PRJNA491770) | bioreactor metagenome | isolation source: DHS bioreactor inoculated with | place: Japan: off Shimokita Peninsula
GGGGGGCTCGAAATCATCGATTTCAAGACCGGGCAGGCGCCGGCGCCCAAGGAAATGAAACAGTTTTTCGCCCCGCAACTGCCGCTCGAAGCGCATATGGCGGGAGTTGGTGGCTTTGTGGGCGCGGAAGGCCAGACCGAGGCGATGGCGTTCATCAAGCTTTCGCATGGGCCCAAGGCGCTCGAAATCACGCAATACGCCGCACCGGACGGGATGAGCCTTTCTGAAGCGATCGAAACCACATTCTCGCTGTTCCAGAACCACGTGGCCGCGATGCTGCTGCGCGACGATTTTCCCATGACGGCGCGGGTTCTGCCCAAGCCCGGCCAGCGCTTCAAGGGCGATTACGACCATCTGGCGCGCACCGAGGAATGGACGCTGCTCGATGGCGGTGAGGAGGGCGAATGAGCGAGGAAATCCTTTCCGTTCCATTCGACACCACCGCCAAGCAGGCGCGGGTGGCCGAGCCACGGGCCAATGCCTGGGTTTCGGCCAATGCGGGGTCGGGCAAGACCTATGTGCTCGCGCGCCGGGTGCTCCGGCTGTTGCTCGACGGCGCGCAGCCCGAGGCGATCCTATGCCTGACCTATACCAAGGCGGCGGCCGCCGAAATGCGGCACCGGGTAACGGGAATTCTGGCGGTATGGGCGCGGGCCGATGAAGCCGGGCTTGAACGCGAGCTGGCCATACTGTTGGGGCAGCGGCCGAACCCGAACGAAAAGCTGCGGGCGCGGAGCCTTTTCGCCCATGCACTCGATACGCCGGGCGGGCTCAAGATCAACACCATCCACGCCTTTTGCGAGGCGGTTTTGCAGCGCTTTCCGCGCGAGGCGGGCGTGCCGGTCAATTTCACCGTCATCGAGGAGGCGGACGCCACGGCGCTGTTGCGCGAGGCGCGCGAGGGGGTGATCGCCGAGGGGCTCAAGGCAGAAGGGCCGGTTGGCGCGGCGGTGCGGGCGCTGTTTGACGCTCTGAGCGACAGCCAGATCGAAACCGCCATTGCCCAATGCCTGGCCAACAATCGCAAGCTGGGGCCGATCCTTGCCGATCCCGAGCGGGCGATTGGGGCGATGCGGGCCAGCATGGGGCTGGGCGCGGGCGAGACAATCGAAGCGTTCAATCGCGACGTCGTGGACGGGATGCTGGTTTCGACCGGCGAATATTCCGTGATCTGGTCGCTGACGCCACCCGGCGTTGCCAAGCGGGCCGGATTCGAGGACAAGCTCGAACGGATCGACCGGGCAGCACCCACCGCAGCCCAGCTTTTCGCCGCTTATCTGACGGCGGCGGGGACGGCGCCCAAGCGGGGATTTCCGGCCAAGGCGATTGCAGCGGCCATGCCGGACCTGGCCGAGCGGCTGGCGGCTGAGGCCGAGCGGCTCGAAGCGCTGTTCGAAAAATCGAAAGCTTTGACCATTGCCGAGAACAGCGCGGCGCTGACAAGGGTGCTGGCGGCGATCCTGAAACGCTATGAGACCGAAAAACGGGCGCGCTCGCTTATGGATTTCGACGATCTGGTGGCCCGCACAGCGGCGCTTCTGGGCGACCGCGGAATGGGCGAATGGGTGCGCTACAAGCTCGATGCGGGGATCGACCATATCCTTGTCGATGAAAGCCAGGACACCAATCCCGAGCAGTGGGCAGTGATCGACGCCTTGGTCGACGATTATTTTTCCGGTGCAGGGGCGGCACAAAAGCCCAAGACGATCTTTGCGGTGGGCGACCCCAAGCAATCGATCTATTCGTTTCAGGGGGCCGAGCCAAAACTGTTTCTGGACAAGGGGCGCGCGCTGGCAGCGGCAGCCAAGGCGGCGGGGCGCGACTGGTACGGGGAAACGCTGGAAACCAGTTTCCGTACGCTTGGTGAAATCCTCAATGGCGTGGACAAGGTGTTCAACCGGCCCGATATCGCTGCGTCGCTTTTGACCGAAACGGTCCGGCACGAGGCGGCGCGGACGCGAAAGGGGGGGCGGATCGAAATCTGGCCGGTGATCGAGAACCCCGAAAGCCCCGATATCCCCGAGGCATGGCCGACAGCGCCCGTGGAAAGCCTTGCGGCAGCGCCGCGGCAATTGGCCAACAAGATTGCCGATACCATTGCCGGCTGGATCGAAAGCCGGGCGCCGATCGGGCCGGGAGGCAGGGCGATAAGGCCCGAGGACATTCTGATCCTCGTTCAGAAACGCAAGGGAATTTTTCCCGAGATCGTGCGGGCGTTAAAGCAGCGCAATATCGTCAGCCCCGGCGCCGACCGGCTGCCGGTTTCGGCCCATATCGCCATTGACGATCTTTTGGGGCTTGCCGATTTTCTGCTCAATCCGGCCGACGATCTGACACTGGCGGCAATCCTGCGCTCGCCACTGTTTTCGATTTCCGAGGATGAGTTGTTCACGCTGGCCCATGGGCGCGGACCGATGAGCTTGTTCGAGCGGTTGGCGAGCAGCGAACTGGAGGCGGCGCAGACCGCATTTGAACGCTTGAGCGGACTGCGGCAGCGGCTCGATTTCGACCGGCCCTACGAGTTTTTCGCGCATGTGCTTTACGGGCAGGACGGGCTGAAACAGTTTCACGCGCGGCTGGGCGAGGAAGTGGACGAGGTGATCGCCGAATTTTTAGATCTGGCGCTTGAGCACGAGACATCCGACCAGCCCTCACTGACCGGGTTCGTTGCCGCAATGCGGGCGTCCGATATCGTGATCAAGCGCGATCTGGTGGCCAAGGCGGCGGGCGTTCGGGTGATGACCGTGCATGGGGCAAAGGGGCTCGAGGCGCCGGTGGTGATTTTGGCCGATGCCGCAACCAAGCCTCGGGCGGTATCCGACTGCGTCTTTTTCGGCACCCATGATGGCGATGCGTTTCTGCTCTATTGTCCAAGCAAGGATCATCATTGCGAGGCCTCGCGGCCGCTGCGGGCCGAGGTGGAAGCACGCAATATCGCCGAATACTGGCGCAATCTCTATGTGGGGATGACGCGGGCCGAAGAGGCGCTCCATATCGCGGGCACGCTCGACAGCCGCACCAAGGTTGAGGAAACCTGGTTCGGCGCGGTTTCGGACGCGCTGGAGGACGAGAGCGCCACGATATCGGACCATCGGGGCGAGGTGTTGCGGTTTCCGGCTCTGGAACCGGAAGAATTGACGGGCGGGAACACGAGCGATGATTTGCGTGCCTCAATCCAACCGCTGACGCTGGGGCGAGCGCAGAGACGCAAGGGATTGCCGATCATCACCCCATCGCGGCACGATGAGATGTGGGTGCCGTCGGGACTGGAGACGGTGGCGGAAAGACTACTCGATGCGCGTGGGGCGCGGATGCGGGGCATCGCGTTGCATGCCCTGCTGCAGCATTTGAGTGCCGTACCTCAGGACCGGCAGGCAGCTGTGGCGCTGAGCGCGGCGCACACGCTTTTGCCCGACGATCCCGAGCTTGCCGGGCCGGTGGCAGAGCGGGGGCTGGCGATCCTCTCCGACCCGGCTTTGGCCGGGCTGTTCGGGGCCGACAGCCGGGCAGAGGTGCCGTTTTCACTCAAAGTGCTGCAGGGCGGCGCCGAGGCGCGGCTGGAGGGGCGGATCGACCGGCTGGTTGTCGGGGAAAGCGTTCTGGTGGTCGATTACAAATCCGACGCCGGCGTGCCGGGCGGGCCCGAGGCGGTCTCGGCGGGGTATGCGCGCCAGTTGGCGCTGTACCGGCTGGCCGCGCAGCGACTGTTTTCGGGCAAAAGGATTGAGGCGGCTATCCTGTGGACGGAAAATTCGCGCCTGATGAGCATTCCTCCCGAATTGCTTGACGCGGCAGCGGGCGACGTCACGGTGCTGTGAGAAGGTCACCTCACGGGGAGGCTTGAACTGGCTTCCGACTCTGCCTAGCTATAGTGTAACGTAATTTCCAAAGGTCCATATGTGGGGCCTGATAGTAAAGGTAGTGCCATGACCGGACACGTTACAGACGCCAATTTCTCCACAGAAGTTCTGGGCTCGAAAGAGCCTGTGCTCGTTGATTTCTGGGCGGAATGGTGTGGTCCTTGCCGGGCGATCGCCCCGATCCTCGAAGAGATTTCGGGCGAAATGGCAGGCAAGGTCAAGATCGTCAAACTCAATGTCGACGAAAACCCCGGCGTTGCCGCGCAATATGGTGTGCGCTCGATCCCGACCATGATTTTGTTCAAGGGCGGTGAAGCCGCCGACATCAAGGTTGGCGCAGGCACGCCCAAGGCGGGGCTTGTCAAATGGCTCGAAGGCCACGCCGCCTAGGCATGGTCAGGTGAGGGCTGGCTGCAAACGCGGGTTTTCTGCGCTTCCGGTACTCACGTACAAAAGTACGCTCCGTTCCGGTTCTCGAAAGCCCCCGTTTTCGCACAGCCCTGACCTGCCCTGAGACTCAACAAGAATTCTCGATTTCTCGCCTCTCCTTTCGTTTGGGCGAGACAGCAGAACGCCTCCAGCTTTCAGGTTGGAGGCGTTTTGTTTTGTTTGAGGACGGCGCCTGCAAGGTAGAGGGAGCCGCATATGACGATGCGGGCGCCTTCGAAATGGGCGGCGCGCTGCAGCGCGGCGGGGATCGAACGGGCGATGGTGGTTGGGATACCCCTGGCTTTGGGAAACCCCGCCAAGGCGCGGGCCGGCAGGGCGCCGGTTTCGCCGGGGATTGGGACCGTAAAGACGTGGCTGGTCATATCCGCCAGGGGCGCAAAGAAATTGGCGGCGTCCTTTGAGGCCATCATGCCGCACACCAGCACAAGCGGGGCCGGGCGGGCCTTGTTCATCTCCTTGAGCGCATTGGCGAGCACCTGAGCGCCAGCGGCGTTGTGGCCGCCATCGAGCCAGAGTTCCTGGCCCTCGGCGACATAGCCCGATAGCGCTCCGCGCAGCGGCATGAGGCGCGCGGGCCAGACGACCGAGCGCAGGCCGGTGGCGAGCTGGTTTTCATCCTCTACGAGGGAGAAATGGCGCATGGCGGCAAGGGCTAATGCCGCGTTGTCGACCTGATGAGCGCCGGCCAGGGCAGGGAGCGGCAGATCGAGTAGCCCGTCCTCGTCCTGATAGACAAGCTTGCCGCGCTGGGCGAATCCATCGAAATCGGCCCCGGCGGCGAAGGGTATGACGCCAAGCTTTTTGGCTTCGGTATCGATCACATCCATGGCCTCATCGGGCTGGCGGGCGACGACCAGCGGTGAGCCGGACTTGATGATGCCGGCCTTGGCGGAAGCGATCTCGGCGATGGTTTCGCCCAGAAACTGGGTGTGGTCCGACGAAATGGGCGTGATGATGGTGCCGAGAGGCTTATCGATCACATTGGTGGAATCGAACCGTCCGCCAAGACCCACTTCGAGCAGCAGGTAATCGGCGGGCACGCGGGAGAAGAGCAGGAAGGCGGCTGCCGTGGTGATCTCGAAAAAGGTGATCGGCTTGCCGCCATTGGCCTTCTCGCATTCTTCGAGCGCGGCGTTGAGCGCGCGCGAGGAGACGAGCTTTCCGGCCAGCCGAACCCGCTCGCGGAAGACGACGAGATGGGGGGAAGTATAGACGTGGACGCGCTTGCCCTGCGCTTCGAGCATGGCGCGCAGGAAGGCAATGGTTGAGCCCTTGCCGTTGGTGCCGGCCACGTGGATGACCGGCGGCAGCCGGTCCTGCGGACGGCCTATGGCCTCAAGCATGCGCTCGGTGCGCCCAAGCTCAAGATCGATGAGCTTGGGGTGGAGCGAGAGCAGCCGCTTCAATATCGCATCGGTGCGGGACACGGCCGTCCTGGGCTTTTGATTATGAAACTATTCGGCGTGGCCGGCGACCGGGGCGTTGGCAAGGAAATCGTCATCCCCATCGCCTTCGGCGGCGATCGCGACGTCACGCATGCTGACCGCCGCAGCAGCGGGGGTCGCGCTCTGGCGCGCGGCGGGAATGGCGTCGTTGGCCGGAGCCTTTGTCAGAAGGCCGATCAGCGAGCCGATTGTGGAACGCAGATTATGCCGGTGGACGACCATATCGACCATGCCGTGCTCGTAGAGATATTCGGAGCGCTGGAAACCCTTGGGGAGTTTCTCGCGGATGGTTGTCTCGATGACGCGGGCACCGGCAAAGCCAATAACCGCGCCGGGTTCGGCCAGATGCACGTCGCCCAGCATCGCGTAGGATGCGGTGACGCCACCGGTCGTGGGGTTGGTGAGAACCACGATATAGGGCAGGCCCGCTTCGCGCAGGCGCTGCACCGCAACGGTGGTGCGGGGCATCTGCATGAGCGAGAGAATGCCTTCCTGCATGCGGGCACCGCCCGACGCAGTAAACATGACAAAGGGCGTGTGCGCGACGAGAGCGGCTTCAAGACCGGTCACAATGGCAGAGCCGGCGGCCATGCCGAGCGACCCGCCCATGAAATCGAAATCCTGGACACCAACCGTTAGCTTGGAACCGTAAAGGTCGCCCTGGGCCACAAGCATGGCATCGTCGTTGCCGGTCTTGGTGCGATACTCTTTCAGTCGATCGGTATAGCGCTTTGTGTCGCGGAACTTCAGCGGATCCTGAGGGACCGAAGGCAACGAAAGCTTTGTATATTCGCCATCGTCAAAGAAGTTGTTCAGCCGGTCCGACGGCTTGATTTTCATGTGGTAGCCCGAATTGGGCACGACCCACTGATTGGCCTCGAGATCGCGATGGAACACCATTTCCCCGGTTTCGGGGCACTTCACCCAAAGATTGTCCTCGACCTCGCGGCGATTGAGGAAGGAGCGGATCTTGGGGCGAACGACGTTGTCGATCCAGTTCATTTTCTCTCGTCTCAGCTTTTCATTCGGGCGGAACGCGCTGCCCAAGATGTAGGAAGCAATTGTGGCAATACTATCAGCTTCTGGCGCTGCGCGCACCTTGTGACAATGTACGAACCAGATTGTGAACAGCCTGTGGAGTTCCAAGGCTGGCGCGGCCGTTTTCGAGCGATTTTTCGATCGCGGCAACCAGTGCCGAGCCGACGACAACGCCATCGGCATCCTTGCCGATCAGGGCGGCGTCTTCTGCGGATTTGATGCCGAAACCGACCGCTACGGGCAGGTCGGTGACCGATTTGATGCGATTGACCGCTTCGCCCACCGCGGCGCGGTTTTTAATCTCGGCGCCGGTGATGCCGGTCATCGAGACGTAATAGACAAAGCCCGAGGCGTTGTTGAGCACTGTCGGCAGGCGGTTTGCGTCGGTGGTGGGGGTGGTCAGGCGGATGAAGTTGAGGCCGGTTTTGAGCGCCGGGATGCACAATTCGTCATCTTCCTCGGCGGGGAGATCGACAACAATCAGGCCGTCGACGCCCGATCTTACGGCCTCGGCGATGAACTTTTCGACGCCGTAGATGTAGATGGGGTTGTAGTAACCCATCAGAACTATTGGGGTTTCGTCGTCATTCGCCCGGAAGCGGGCGACCATTTCAAGCGTCTTTTCAAGGCTCATGCCGGCGGCAAGGGCGCGCTGGCCGGCGAGCTGGATGGCGACGCCATCGGCCATGGGATCTGAAAACGGCATGCCCAGTTCGATCACATCGGCGCCCGCGGCCGGGAGCCCGGCGAGAATGGCGTCGGCGGTCGCCTCGTCGGGGTCTCCGGCCATGATGAACGAGACAAAAGCGGGGCGGTTTTCGGCCCGTGTCTTTTCAAACCGCTTGTCGATGCGCGAGGCGCCCATGAAATCTCCACGACGAAAAAGCCAATGTTTGCCGGGATAAAGGACAGGTTGGGGGTGCAAGTCAACTCCATCAATACAAAAGGCACCCGGCCGGAGGCGGGTGCCTTTTTGATGTCGACCGCGAAAGCGGCAGATTACTTGGAGTTGAACGCAGTATCGAAAGCGTGACGGGCCAGATCGGCGCGATTGAGACCGCGCGAGCGCAGTGCATCGTCGGACATGTTGGACAGATTGGAATAAAGGTTCGAGGCGTTGCGGGCGCGGCCCACGTCACCGAAAAAACCCGAGATGGAATCGAAAATCCGATTGCGTGCCATTGTTCAAATCTCCTGAAAGGTGCTTGATTTCTTGAGATTTAAATGCGCCTGCCGGTGGCAATAAACAAGCGCTCAATGGGTATTCCAGCCATGCACAAAGCGGGGGGCTGACGGCCAGTGGACACTCGGTGCACTTGGCCGCCACGCCCAAAGGACATTCAACTGAGGGCGAGCTGAATGTCGCTCTGTCTTACGCCTTGCCCTCGGCCAGCAGTTTTTCGATGTTGGTGAAGTTTTCTTCCCAGCCCCATTTGGCGCCGCCGATGGCCTGTTTCTGTTCGGGGCGGAAGCCGGTCTGCTCCATGCGCAGACGGGTGCCCGTGGCCGTGGCGGTGAGGGTGAAGACCACGACGCTTTCGAGCGCGTAGGCGGGATCGGAGTGGGGGTGGTTCCAGGTGTAGGAAAGGGTCTTTTCGGGCTCGATGGCCAGAACCTCGCATTCCACACCACCCCAATCGCCGCGCAGGGTGAAATTGTGCCCGATCTCGGGCTTGAAGTCGGTCTTCATCAGCCATTCCTCCATCAGATGGGGCTGGGTGAGGGCGCGCCATATCTTTTCGGGCGGAAAGGGGATTTCGCGTTCGACGGTGACGGTGATGGGTTCAGCCATGGTGGTGTCCTCAGTGCGACTTTTTGGTCCGGGCGGGTTTCTTTAAGGAATTGAGGGTTGCGGCGGCGGCAAAGAGCGCCTTTAAGGCCGCCTCGTCGATTTCCGCGTCCTCATGGATGTCGATGGCGCGGCGGGTGTTGCCATCGAGGCTCGAATTGAACAGGCCCTTGGGGTCGTCGAGCGATGCACCCTTGGCGAAGGTCAGTTTGACATAGGTCTTGTAGGTCTCGCCGGTGCAGATGATGCCGGCATGGGACCAGACCGGGGTGCCGCGCCATTTCCATTCCTCGAGAACTTCGGGGACGGCCTCATGGATGAGGGCGCGGACCCTGGCGAGGGTTTTTCCGCGCCAGTCGCCGAGATCGGCGATGCGGGCATCGATCAGCTCGGACGCGCTCGCGGTGGACGGAGCGGCCTGGGTGTCATTATCGGGTTTTGGCATTGGGTAAGTCTCACATTTTTTCGCCGGGCAGCTTGCTGGCCTGTTCGATCCATGAGGCGAACTGGTCCTCATCGAACCCCATGTCCTCATAGATATCGAGGTAGCGCACCGCCGGGTATTTCGAGGTGCCGGGCGGGGGCGGATCGAGGTCGCTGCCCTTAAAGAAGGTCACCTTCACGTATTTCGTCATGCAGTGGTAGGAGGTGAACCAATAGTCCTTTTCGACCCCGTAAAAGGGCGAGTTCCACTTGACCGCCTTTTGCACATCGGGAACCACGCGGGTGATAATGGCATCGAGGCGGCGCCCGATATCGCCCTTCCACCCCGGCATGGCGTCGAGATAGGCCCTGACGGGAGCCTCGCCATAGCCCTTGGGAATCTGGGGATTTCCGCCGGACAACAACACCGGCTTGCTTTCCGATTTGCTCATTGTGTCATGGGCTTTCGCTTGCGCGCCGCCCGCCGCGCCATTTGATGGCATAGGGTAGCACGAACAGGTAGAGCCCCGTAAAAAGCAACAGGAACAAGGGGATGAGGGCGAGCAAATAGACCCAGAAGGCCGGTTCTTCCCCACCGCCCAGGGCGATGAAATTGACGATGACGCCGAGCGTGAAGGCGATTGCCAGCCAGCGGTGACCCTGGCGGAACCATGCGCTGAGTTTCATTGATCCATCCTCCTTAGCAAATCTTCCAGATCGTCGAACCGGCTGTGCCAGAAGCCGGCCATCTGGCGGGTCCAGTCCGCCAGGGGGGCCAAGGCATCGATGCGGGCACTGTAATGGGTGTGGCGGCCCTCATGGCGATCGCTGACCAGGCCGGCCTGCCGCAGCACGCCCAGATGCTTTGAGACCACCGGCTGGGAGACGCCGGCGCCCTGGGTCAGCGCGCCGACCGTAAGCTCGCCGTTTTTGCACAGGCGCTCGAACAGGGCCCGGCGGGTCGGGTCGGCGAGAGTGCGAAACAGTACATCGGGGGTGGCGGACATCGATGACATATATCCCATTGGCTATGGGTTGACGTATAGCCAGGGAGGAATGGGTTCGTCAAGTGTTTTGTTTCTAGCCAGTGAAAGTAGCAAAGGGTGAGAAAGACGCATAGCTTTTGCGGCATGCATTTGCAGCGGCGCGGAGAGATGGACCCCGGGAATAAATCCCGGGGTGACAAGGGAGTGGTGAGGCGTTTGGGGAAGCGTCACAAGCGCTAGGGGTACTGGGTCCCGGGTCTTCGCCCGGGATGACGATGGGGAGGAGGCAAGGTGGTGATACTGTCGGCGCTCAGGGCCACCTTACCCGTATGGCTGCTCATCGCCATTCGAGCATAGCTCTCACGGCCTTCTCGCCTCCAATCGTGCAACTGGCGCGATTGGCAAGACGGCTCAAAGTCTCCCCCAAAGGGCGTCATGCTGAAGCGGCGCGGGGAGAGATCCGGAACATATCCCGGGGAGACAGGGGCCGAGGGGGCGTTGGGAAAGCGCGGGAAGTGTTCCGGGTTTCGGGACTCCATCCCGAATCCGGCCTTTTCCCACCTAGTCATCCTGGGCGAAGACCCGGGAACCAGTAAGCGGCAGAGTTGACGGTTCTGTCCTGGGCGCCGAGTGTACTGGACCCCGGCTCGATGGCCGGGGTGACAGCGTGGTGGTTTTGGCAAGGCAGGAGCCTTTGCCCCCGCAATGTCGATTGGTCTTAAAACACCATGCCCAGATGCTTGCCGACCGATTCGACGTCCTTGTCGCCGCGGCCGGAAAGGCAGAGGACGATGATTTCGTCCTTGGCCATTGTGGGGGCGAGCTTGATGACGTGAGCGAGGCCGTGGGCGCTTTCGAGCGCGGGGATGATGCCTTCGAACTTGGTGCAGGCCATGAAGGCGTCGAGCGCTTCGGCGTCGGTTATGGGCACATAGTTGACCCGGCCGCTGTCACGCAGGAAGGAATGTTCGGGGCCGACGCCGGGATAGTCCAGCCCGGCGGAAATCGAATGACCCTCGGTGATCTGGCCGTCCGCATCCTGCAAGAGATAGGTGCGGTTGCCGTGCAGCACGCCGGGGCGGCCGCCGGTCATGGACGCGGCGTGGCCGTTTTCGATATCGACCCCGTGTCCACCGGCCTCGGTGCCGAAAATCTTCACATTCGGCTCGTCGAGGAAATCGTGGAAGGTGCCGATGGCGTTGGACCCACCGCCGATGCAGGCGACCAGGGCATCGGGGAGGCGGCCCTCGGCCTTTATGATCTGGGTGCGGATTTCCTCGCCGATCACTTTTTGGAAGTCACGCACCATTTCAGGATAAGGATGCGGGCCGGCGGCCGTGCCGATCAGGTAATAGGTGGTGTCGACATTGGTGACCCAGTCGCGCAGCGCCTCGTTCATGGCGTCCTTGAGCGTACCGGCTCCGGCGGTGACCGGGCGGACCTCGGCGCCGAGCATTTTCATGCGCAAGACGTTGGGCATCTGGCGCTCCACATCGGTGGCGCCCATGAAGATGGTGCAGGGCAGGCCGAACCGGGCGCAGACCGTGGCCGTGGCCACGCCGTGCTGGCCGGCCCCGGTTTCGGCGATGATCCGGGTCTTGCCCATGCGCTTGGCAAGCAGGATCTGGCCGATGCAGTTGTTGAGCTTGTGGGAGCCCGTGTGGTTGAGGTCTTCGCGCTTGAAATAGATTTTCGCGCCGCCAAGCTCATTTGTCATGCGCTCGGCGAAATAGAGCGGGGAGGGACGGCCGGCGAAATGGGTGCGCAGATCGTCCATTTCAGCTAGGAATTCTTCATCGGCCTGGGCGGCGCGATAGGCCTTTTCCAGATCGAGGATCAAGGGCATCAGGGTCTCGGCCACGAAGCGCCCGCCATAAATGCCGAACTTGCCGTTCTCATCGGGTCCCTGACGCAGGGAATTGGCGTTTTGCTGGCTCATAGACCTAAACCTTATTGTGCCGCCGCCCGGGCGCTGGCGATGAACCGGGAAATCAACCCGGCGTCTTTTACGCCCTTTTCGCGCTCGACGCCCGAAGAAACATCGAGGCCGAAGGGTTTGAGGGTTTTGACAGCCCGGGCAACATTGTCGCTATCGAGCCCAGCGGAAAGCATGAAGCGGACCGACGGGTCAAGGGTTTCGAGCAGCGACCAATCAAACACCGTGCCCAGACCACCGGGGCGGGTGGCGCCTTTTGGCGGCCGTGCATCGAGGATCAGCCGGTCGGACACCGGGCGATAGGCGGGAACCTGGCGCACGTCGTTCTTATCGCCGATGGGCAGGGCCTTGATGATTTTCAGCCCCGAGCGCTCGCGGATATCGGCAACACGGCCCTTGGGTTCGGACCCGTGAAGCTGGAGCCATTGAGCGCCGGTTTCGACCGCGGCAGCGAGAGTATCGTTGTCGGGATCGACCAGCAGGATCACCGTTTCGATGCGGTCACCGGCCTGGGCGACAAGGGTGGCGATGGTATCGAACGGGAGGTGGCGCGGGCTTTTTTCGAAATGGACGAACCCCGCCATGTCGGCGCCTTGAGCGATGACATGATCGAGAATATCGGGGGTTTTGACCCCGCAGATCTTGATGATGGGCTGGTCCATCAGACCAATTCGTCCGTGGCGAGCAGCGCTGCGTCGGGCTGATGGGCCGGGGCGCGGCGGGAGCGATCGAGATCGGCTTTGAGCTTTTCGTTTTCGCGGCGCAGGCGGCGCTCCTCCTTGCGGTGCTGGCCCTGGGTGAACCAGACCGAAAGCCCGCCGAGCGAAATGCCGATGAACAGCACCGCATAGATCACCAGAAACAGCGGCACGCCAAAGCCTGGCGCAGCCTCATCGGGCGCGACAAGAGGATTGAAATTGACGGCGACCATATGCCGGTTGGCCAGGGCAAAAACCAGGACCACAAGGCACAGGGGCACGAGAACGAGCCAGCCGACGATGCGTTTGCGCATAGAAATGTCTATTCCATCTGTCGCGCAAGCGGAACGAAAGAGCCGCCGGCGCTGCCGGTTACTGGATCCCGGATCAAGTCCGGGATGACGACCGGGGAAGGGCCGTCCCTATCACCATTTTCGCAAGTGCGGGCGGCTTTGACAAACCGGATCGCTTCTGGGCGGTGTCAGCCGCCGTTGAGCCGCTCACGGATTTCCTTGCCGGCCTTGAATTGCGGCACGTATTTTTCGCCCACATCGACCTGTTCGCCGGTGCGCGGATTGCGGCCGATGCGGGCCGGGCGGTTCTTGACCGAAAACGCGCCGAAGCCGCGCAATTCGACCCGGTCGCCCCGGGCCAGCGCGTCACCGATCTCATCGAGGATGGCGTTGACGATGTTTTCGATATCGCGATGGAAAAGATGCGGGTTTTCCGCCGCGAGCTTTTCAATGAGTTCGGACTTTATCATGATCTATCGCACGCCCCCTGGCGCAGGTTCGGGTGCAGGCACCCTCAGGCTAAAGTGTTGCGGCCTTGGCATTATCGGGCTTGAGGGTGCCAAAGCGAGACCAGCCCGTCAAGCGGCAAGCCGGGCCAGCCACCATCGCCCAATGCTCCACTAAACGCGCCGAGCACAAGATCGATCCAGCCAGGAGCGCGCTGGCGCGGCCAGACCGAGACAATATCGAGATCGGGTTCGACGAAACGCTCGGTCTGCAGCCAGGCCAGCGCCTCGGATTGCCCGCCCGCTTCATCGATCAAACCGGCCTCGATGGCCATGACGCCCGAAAGGATGCGGCCATCGGCCAGAGCCAGGGTTTGCGGGCGCGAGAGCCCGCGGCGTTCGGCGACCAGATCAACGAAATACTGGTAGGAAGAATCCACCAGATCGACCAGGGAATCGCGGACTTCGGGCGAGATCGGCTCGTCGAAATCGGGCTTGCCCTTCAAGGGGCCGGACGCGACCTTGTCGAGATCGACGCCGAGGGTTTCAAACAGGCCCGAGGCATCGACGTGCTGGTAATAGACGCCGATGGAGCCGACGATGGAGAGGTTGCGCGCGTAGATGCGATCAGTGGCGATGGCGGCCATATAGGCGGCCGAGGCGCCCAGCTCACCGATGGTGGAGACCACGGGCTTTTGTTCGGCGAGCGCGCGCAGGGAGGCATAAAGCTCTTCGCCGCCCGCCGTGGTGCCGCCCGGAGAGTTGATGGCCACGATGACCGCGGCAACGGTATCGTCTTCGGCCAGCTCCTCGAAAAGCGCGGTGCGTTCGGCGTCCGTCAGGATGGTGCCCGAAATGGTGACGCGGGCAATGACATCGCCAGCGGGGTTCATCAGCGGGGAAAAGCGGGCAAGGCCGACCACCACGGCGATGGCCAGCACCACGAAGGCGAAAATCCGCCAGCGGCCACGCGAGCGCCGCAGGGCGCGGGTGACGGGGATGGTCTCGTAAGGATCGTCTTGAGGCGACATGGTGGCGTCCAGATTTGATCGTTAGTGATCGCTACCGCTAACGGGAGGCGGGTGCAACCATGTAGCGCGCGTCGGGGGCGTAGCTTGAGAGCTTTGCGGCGAGGTGTTCGGCATCGGTGACGGCGAACCCCATGCGGGTCCAGAAGGGGACCGAGCCGTTGACGGCGACAAGGCTGAGGGCGCCGAAGGGGGCGGCTAGGGGGAACAGGGCCTGCACGATCTGGCGGGCCGCGCCGGTGCCGCGCGCGGCGGGCAGGAGAGCCAGATCGTGGATATAGAGCGTGTCGCAGGGCTCGGGGAGACCGCCCAGGACCGTATTGAGCGCCGGGAGAGCGCCCAGACGGAAGGGGTGGGCGAGGATATAGCCGGCGGGGGCGGCGCCGATTTCGAGAAGGAAGCAGAAATCGGGCCCCAGGGCCTGCCGGTCGGCAAACACCGCGTCGTCCTCGGGGAAATCGGGGTGCACCTTCCTGGCGATGGCCGAGACGGCGGGGATGTCGGTGGGGAGAAGCGGGCGCCAGAGAGCGGTCACGGCTGGGCGACCATTTGCACGATCTGGATGAGATTGCCGCAGGTGTCATCGAGGACGGCCATCTTGACCGGGCCGGCATTGGTGGGCGGCAGGGTGAAGGCGACGCCGAGGGCCGAAAGGCGCGCATATTCGGCGTCGATATCGTCGACCTGAAACGAGGTCAGCGGGATGCCATCGGCGACGAGCGCCTGTTTGAAAGGGGCCGTGGCGGGGTGAGCGGAGGGTTCGAGCAGCAGTTCGACCCCGTCAGGCGCGTCGGGGCTGACCACGGTGAGCCAGCGGTTTTCGCCATCGACGGGGATGTCGTGCTTTTTGATGAAGCCGAGTTTGGCCGTGTAGAAATCGAGGGCCTTGTTCTGGTCGTCGACATAGACGGATGTGACGTAGATTTTCATTGGTGTTCCTCCATGAAGGATTGCAGCCAGCCCGCTTGGAGCGCGGCAATGGGTGCGGTGTTGAGGCTGTGGAGCTTTGTGGTGCCCTGCCATTCGATTTCGATCAGCCCGGCCTCCTCGAGGGTTGCCAGGTGCCTCGAAAAGCCCTGGCGGGTCTGGCCGATGCCGTGATTGGTGACCACGCGGGTGAAAAGCTCGAACAGGGACTGGCGGTCGCGCCTGGCAAGTTCGGCGATGATGATGCGGCGGGTCGTATCGCCCAGGGCACGGAACAGGCGGTTGAGGGTTTCGTCGTCAGTGGTCATGACGCCTTATGCAACAAACTTGTTGCATAGTCAAGAGTTGTGGGAAGAGGGTTCGGTTAAGGCCCCGTTAACCATGTTGGCACCTGATGGAGCCGATTGTGTATTGGCTGATTTGGGGTTTTCGAGATGGGGCAGGCAGGCGCGCATATCATTGTTGTGGGCAATGAAAAGGGAGGGTCGGGCAAATCGACGACCTCGCTGCATCTGGCCGTCTATCTGCTCCATTTGGGGTTTGCCGTGGGGACCGTGGACGTGGACAGCCGCCAGCAGACGCTGACGCGCTATGTGCGCAACCGGCGAGCCAGCGCGGAGGCGCGGGGCCGCAACGTGCCGATGCCCAAGCACCTTTATATCCCGACGGCCTGGGGGGATTCGATTTCGGAAAACCAGGCGGCCGAGCGCGAGATTTTCGACCGCTCGGTTACGGGGCTGCGCAAGGAGGTCGATTTCATCGTCATCGACACGCCGGGGTTCGACTGCAACCTGGCGCGGGCGGCGCTGGAGATTGCCGATACGCTGGTGACCCCGCTCAACGATTCGATGATCGATCTGGACGTTCTGGCCCGCATCGACGAGCAGAGCGGGCAACCGATCCAGACCAGCCCCTATTCGCGAAACGTGCAAAAAGCGCGCGCCGAGCGGCTGGAGCGCACGGGCCAGACGATCGACTGGGTGCTGGTGCGCAACCGGATTGCGCAACTGGGCTCGCGCAACGCCAGCGAGGTGCAGCAGACCATCGAGATGGTCGCCGAGCGGCTGGGGTGCCGGGTGGCCGAGGGGATCGCCGAGCGGGTGATCTTTCGCTCGCTGTTCAAACTGGGGATGACGGTGTTCGACCCGCTGGATGCCGAAACGCTGGGGGCCGCGCCCTCGATGTCGCATGTCAATGCGCGGCAGGAATATCGGCGACTGGTGGCGGCGATGCGGCTGCCGGTGGGCTTGCCGGTGCCCGAGGCGGACAATGGAGCAAGCGCGGCGGGAGTCGAGCGGCGTTCGGCTTAGAGGCCCGGGCGGCGGCAGGCCGCTGCGTTCTGCGACTGGCCCGTGTGCATCAGGAAATTTTTTGATGCACACTTGATGTTTGTGTGCAGCAAACTATAACTTGATGCACATAAACGGGGTTCGACATGGAACCGGTATCTCTGAGCCGCTCGGCGGTGGTGGCCTATCAGGATCTCTTGCGCCTTCATCTCGATGAGCGGGCGGCGAGCCTTATGGGCAGTATCGAGGAGCGGCACCGCAACGGGCGGGTCTATCTTTACGAGCGGTTCCGGATCGGGACCGAGATGGTGAGCCGGTATCTGGGCGAGGACAGGCCGGAGCTGCGGGCGCGGCTGGAAAAGGCCGAAACCCTGAAACAGCAATCGGAGGGGCGCCGGCAGCGGATGAGCCAACTGGCGCGGACGCTGCGGGCCGAAGGGCTTTTGACGACCGACCGGGAGACCGGCTCGCTGCTGCTCGCCTTTTCAAGGGCGGGGGTGTTCCGGCTGGGGGGAACGCTGGTGGGCACTTCAGCCTATGGGCTCTATCAGGGCGAACTCGGGGTGCGCATGGATGCCGAGGAGCTGGCGCAGACCGGCGATATCGATATTGCCAGTATCGAGCGGCTTTCGGTGGCGTTGGACGACAAGGTTGAAGAAAGCCCCGCCGACATTCTCAATGTGCTTAAATTCGATCCCGTGCCGGGGATCAACAACAAACAGGTGTGGCGATGGCGGCAAAGCCACGGCGAAGTCATGGTGGAATTTTTGACGCCGGCGCTTGGCGAGGAAGGCGTCAAGCCGCTACCCGCCTTGGGGGTGAGCGCGCAGGGGCTTAATTATCTCAACTTCCTGCTTGCCGAGCCGGTCCAAGCGGTTGCGCTCTATCGCTCGGGGGTTCTGGTGCAGGTTCCGCGGCCGGAACGCTTTGCGATTCACAAGCTGATCGTGGCCGACCGGCGCCAGGGCGGGCCGGACCAGATCAAGGCGCGCAAGGACCGGGCCCAGGCGGCGTTTCTGGTGGCGGTGCTGGCGCAGGACCGGCCCGACGATCTCGCCGAAGCCTATAAAGACGCGCTGGCGCGCGGCCCGCGCTGGCGCGAGCGGATCGGGGCGAGTTTGAAGCGGATGCCGGAGACGGCGGGGGTGTTGAAGGGGATGGGCTCTAGTTAGCAGTAGCGCTAACACCCTTCGGCGCTGTCGGGTTCCTGTCGTGGTAAGACGCTCCTATTGTTGCGATGATCTGTTCCATAAATGGGAGCATCTAATGATTAATTCAGACGTGATCGACTATCGCCGCCTTACCGATCCAGAGCTTGCTGCTGTCATTGCGGAGCTTCGAAAAGAAAAGGGTTGGACACAGGAAACGCTCGCTGAAATTGCTCGCGTCAGTCCGCGCACCATACAGCGGCTCGAGAGCGGCCAACCTAGCAGTATTGATACACGTCGAACATTAGCGGCCGCTTTTGATTTTGATGACCTTGATACATTTAACGGGCCTTGGCCCTTACCCAATATTGAAAGGCTAAAGGAAGAATCCGCGCGTATTGAACGCGAAACTGTCGCTGTGGACGTGCAGCAGATGGGTGAAGGGGAAACAATTGCGTAAGCTCGCCGAACGCGCCCACAGCTTTCTCATCACATCAATTGATGATCCGACGGACAATGTCGAAGCGTTGCTCGCGTCTCTTCAAGATTGCTTTTGCGAATACGGCGACTGCCATGATCTCTATTCAGCGAGAGACAAGCTTGAAGTGGATCGTCAATTCCAGGAGCAGATCGATGAATTGAGAATGCAGGGTATTGGCATTGTTGCGGGGTGTCGCCGAGCTAGGATGCGACTGAAGAGTTCTCAATCGAGCGATGCCAGCTTTTTCCTCGATATTGTCTATGTCGTTTCGGCCTCCCTAGATGCCCTTCCCCAAATTGTTAGAGTTCCGCGTAACGACAGCTTCGGATTTTAATCCAGCTTGTCGTGTTCTAAGACATTAGTGTCGCGCTCGCGTCGCAACGATAGCGCATCGTCTGAAATCCTGCCGCTTTCCTGACGTGGTACTGTCGCTCCATTCGCGCTAGATTGAAACTCATGAGCAATCGAAATCACAGACCAGATGGAGCAAAGATCCGCGAATTGCGGGGGTTAGCGGGCATGACCCAAGAAATACTGGGTATTAAAAGTGGCGTAGATCGGCGGACGATTCAGCGCGCAGAAACCGACAAGCCGATGCAAATGGAAAGTCTATCCAGCATCGCATCGGCACTTAATGTACGTGTTAGTGAAATTATCAGAACTGCTGAAAATGAGGACGGCACCAATGCAGAGGACTTGGCAGCCCAGAGTTTAATTGTTCTACGGCCAGTTGATTCTGGGATGACTCTCATCAATACGCTGGAAGCCAGCTTTGACGGCAAGATAACGTGCGAGGCGGAGCCGACTTCCGAAAACATTGATGTGCTTGAGGCGATGACTTCCGCGATCGAAGCCATGATGCCGAATCCTTGGCGGACGCCAATGGAAGAGCCGGTGTTTCCGCTGTCGGCAAGGCTTCGTCAAGCCGTCAGTCTGAATCAGCAGATTAAGCAATTATTGGACTTTGGCATTGCCGCCTTTGTCGCAACATACACGGCAAAGGCTCAGATGCCATATTACGATATCGATACTGGCGAAATGTATGTAACCAGCCGGACGCCTCGCGAACTGGTCACAATCTGCCGGATCATGCTGGCGCCGATTGCTCGCAGTGACCGGATCACGCTCAAGGTCGATGATCTCTACGTACCCTCGAAAGCTCCAGCTTTCGAACCGAATGGTTTGGAGGATATTCCTTTCTAAAGTTCCGCAGCGTAGCTCAGGTGGACAGAGCACCCTGTTTTCGACGGTTCGATGTGGTCTTGCCGGACGCCATCACCGGACAGGGAGGTCGCAGGTTCGAATCCTGCCGCTGCGCCATCTCGATAAGCCTGCGAGAGAGTTCCCATAACAGGTTGGCTCGCTAAGCGTATGGCGTGGAATAGTCCATTTTAAGTTTATTCCATAGTGCCCGATCTTACCACCATTCCCAAAGAAAAAGGCCCGCGCTTTCGCGCGAGCCCCATAAAATCGATCACACTATGTGTGTTACTTCTTGTCCTGGCCCTTGAGGGCTGCGCCAAGGATGTCGCCGAGGGAGGCGCCGGAGTCGGAGGAACCGTACTGAGCGACGGCTTCTTTTTCTTCGGCGATTTCCAGGGCCTTGATCGAAAGGCCGATGCGGCGGGTCTTCTTGTCGAACTGGGTGATGCGGGCATCGACCTTTTCGCCGACGGCGAAGCGTTCGGGGCGCTGGTCTTCACGGTCGCGGCTCAGATCGGAGCGGCGGATGAAGGCCGTCAGGTCGGTGTCGGCGATGCGCACTTCGAGGCCACCATCGGTAACGGCGGTGACTTCGGTGGTGACGATCGCGCCCTTGCGCAGGCCATCGGAGCCGGCAGCGGCATCGGCCATTGCATCGGACCCAAGCTGCTTGATGCCCAGGGAAATGCGTTCCTTGTCGATATCGACGTCGAGAACCTTGGCCTTGACGATGTCGCCACGGTTGTAATCCTCAAGCGCTTCTTCGCCCGGACGGTTCCAGTCGAGATCGGAAAGGTGGACCATGCCGTCCACATCGCCGTCGAGGCCGATGAACAGGCCGAATTCGGTCTTGTTCTTGACTTCGCCTTCGATCTCGGCACCGATCGGGAACTTGTCGGCAAAGCTTTCCCACGGATTGGCGAGCGTCTGCTTGAGACCAAGCGAGATGCGGCGCTTTTCGGGATCGACTTCGAGAACGACCACTTCGACTTCCTGGGAGGTCGAGACGATCTTGCCCGGATGGACGTTCTTTTTGGTCCAGCTCATTTCCGAGACGTGGATCAGGCCTTCGATGCCCGGCTCGAGTTCGACGAACGCACCGTAATCGGTGATGTTGGTCACGCGGCCAGTGAACTTGGCTTCCACCGGATACTTGGCGGCAATGCCTTCCCAGGGATCGGCCTGGAGCTGCTTCATGCCCAGCGAAATACGATGGCTTTCCTGATTGACGCGGATGATCTGGACCTTGATGGTCTCGCCGATCGCCAGGACTTCGTTGGGGTGATTGACGCGGCGCCATGCGATGTCGGTGACGTGGAGCAGGCCATCGATGCCGCCCAGATCAACGAACGCACCGTAATCGGTGATGTTCTTGACGACGCCTTCGACCACCTGGCCCTCTTCGAGCTGTTGGACGATTTCCGAACGCTGTTCGGCGCGCGATTCTTCGAGAATGGCGCGGCGCGAAACGACGATATTGCCGCGGCGCTTGTCCATTTTCAGGATCTGGAAGGGCTGCGGCACGTTCATCAGGGGAGCGATGTCGCGGATGGGGCGGATATCGACCTGGGAGCGCGGCAGGAAGGCCACGGCGCCATCGAGATCGACGGTGAAGCCGCCCTTGACCTGGTTGAAGATCTGGCCTTCGACCTTTTCGCCCTTGTCGTAAAGGACTTCGAGGCGGACCCAGCTTTCTTCGCGGCGGGCCTTCTCACGGGAGAGGACAGCCTCGCCCATCGCGTTTTCGACGCGGTCGACATAGACTTCGACTTCCGAGCCGACGGCAATGGTGCCGTCGCGGCCGGCGGCGCCGAATTCCTTCATCGGCACGCGGCCTTCGGTCTTCAATCCCACGTCGATGATGGCGAGGTCTTTTTCGATTGCGACGACCTTGCCTTTGACAACGGTGCCCTCGACGGGATCGATGTCCTGAAAGCTCTCAAAAAGGAGCTGTTCGAAATCTTCTGCAGATGCGGTCTGGTTAGCCATTAAAACTCCATTCCGAGCGGGTGCGCGGAACATTTGGTTGGTGTTGATGATGTGGATAGTCGTGCCGATATAGCCAACGGCGTTCCCACCCCATATGGGGTTTGGAGCGCTGATTTTCAAACCGGCGAATACTGACAGGGCAGGTGAACCCTTAAGGCGGGTTCGGGTGCGAAAGATTTGTGGCCCAACGCCGCAAGTTTGGATTTTGCCTGAGCTCTTTAAGAGCGGGCCGACTTGCGGGCGATAGCCGCCTCCACTTGCGCGATGGCTGCCGTAATGGCGGCTTCTATATCCAAATTGGTCGTATCGAGCAAGACCGCATCGTCAGCGGGGTGAAATCCGCCATGGGGGGCGGCGGCATCGCGCGCATCGCGGGCCTCGATATCGGCAAGGAGCTTGTCTCGATCGACGCTCTGGCCGCGTGCCTCGATCTGGCGGGCGCGGCGGTCGGCGCGGACTTTGGGATCGGCGACGATAAAGAGCTTGGCGTCGGCCTCGGGGGCGATGGTGGTGCCGATATCGCGGCCATCGAGCACGGCGCCGAGCGGGTGGGTGGCGAAATCGCGCTGGAAGGCGAAGAGGGCTTTGCGCACGCCGGGGAAGACGGCGATCCTTGAGGCCAGAACGCCCACTTCGGCGCCGAGCAGATATTCGGGGTCGATGGCGGCAGAATCGAGGTCCCGGGCGGCCTTTGTGGCCCTCGCCTCGATATCGGGGGCATCGATATGGGCTTTGACCGCCAGCCCGACGGCGCGGTAGAGCAGGCCCGTATCGAGATGGGGCAGGTTGAAGTGCCGGCCCAGCGCGGCGGCGATGGTGCCCTTGCCCGAGGCCGCCGGTCCATCCACCGCGATAATCATGCGGCGTCCTCGCTTTTGGAAAAGCCGGCGCCGAGCCGGGTGAAATCGGCTTCGAAGCTGGGGAACGAGGTGGCGATCATCCGGTCGTCATCGACGGCGACAGGCTTATCGGCCGCCAGGCCCATGACCAGAAAGCTCATGGCGATGCGGTGATCGAGGTGGGTTGCGACGGTGCCACCGCCGGGAACGGCGCCCTTGCCGGTGACGGTGAGGAAATCAGTGCCCTCCTCGCAGACAACGCCATTGGCCTCGAGCCCACGGGCGACGGCGGCGAGGCGGTCGGATTCTTTCACCCGCAACTCCTCGAGCCCTGCCATGTGGGTGACGCCTTGCGCAAAGGACGCGGCGACGGCGAGGACCGGGTATTCATCGATCATCGAGGGGGCGCGGGAGGCGGGGACGGAGACGCCCTTCAATGCCGAATGTTTCACCCGCAGGTCGGCGATGTCCTCTCCGCCCGAAACGCGGCGGTTTTCGATTGTGATGTCGCCGCCCATTTCAATGAGCGTATCGATCAGGCCGGTGCGGGTGGGGTTCATCAGAACGTTTTCGATGGTGACTTCCGAGCCCGGCACGATGAGGGCGGCAACGAGCGGGAAACCGGCCGAGGACGGATCGCCGGGGACGATCAGCTCCTGGGCCCTCAGATCGGGCAGGCCGGCGACGGTGATGGTGCGCACGCCGTCGGCATCGGTGGCGATGGCAATATCGGCGCCGAAGCCTTCGAGCATCTTTTCGGTGTGATCGCGGGTCATGATCGGTTCGATCACCGTGGTCGTGCCGGGAATGACCAGACCGGCCAAAAGCACGCAGGACTTGACCTGGGCCGAGGCCATGGGCACGCGATAGTGCACCGGCACGGGATCGGTGGGGCCCTTGAGAGCAATGGGCAGGCGGTTTTCGTGGTGTTCGACGACTTCAACGCCGATGGCGCGCAGCGGATCGAGCACGCGGCCCATGGGGCGGGCCGAGAGCGAGGCATCGCCCACAAAGCGGGTGACGAATGGATAGGCGCCGACAAGGCCCATGGTCAGCCGCACGCCGGTGCCCGCATTGCCGAAATCGAGATCGGCCTGGGGGGCGAGAAAGCCGCCGACGCCGAGCCCGTCGATCTGCCAGGTCTCGCCGATCTTTTCGACCCTGGCGCCCAGAGCCTGCATGGCGCGGCCGGTGGCCAGCACATCCTCACCCTCGAGCAGGCCGGTCACGGTGGTGCGGCCCAGCGCCATGGCGCCGAACATCATGGCGCGATGGGAAATCGACTTGTCGCCGGGCACCCTTATGGACCCGGAAAGGGCGCCGGCATTGTGGCTGGCGCGCGGACGCGGCGGGAGGGCATGGGACATGGCAAACGAACCGGGACTGGAAAGGGTAAAAACGAGGTCGGGCTTAGCATGATCGTATCTGCCTGCCAATCACGGGCATGGCCGCTTACATTTTGCGTTTGACAGCGGCGAAAATTTCACGCTAACCGAACCCCCAACGTGGCCGCCCTTTTCAACCAGGGGTGTTGCGCCCACACTTTATGCCTGTTGCGCCCCTTAGCAAAAACCCGGTAGCGTTTTTTCGGGGCGCTCGAAATACCAACCCTACAGCAGCAGATGAATGGGGAATTGCCTTGGCCAGTGACGAACGCGGTACCAAGCGGACATGCCCGGTAACGGGTAAGAAATTTTACGATCTGGGCAAAGACCCGGTGGTCTCGCCCTATACCGGCAAATCCTATCCCCTGAGCTTTTTCGAAGCCGCTCAGGAAAAGGCAGCCGCCAAGTTCGGCGCCAAGGAGCGCAAGGCTGAAAAGGTCGTAGAGGAAGACGAGGTCGAGGAAGCCGACGTCGATGTGGCCGCCAAGGAGGCGGGTGCCGAGGTCATTTCGCTCAATGACGCGGAAACCGATACCGACGACGATGATGACAATGACGACGATATCCCCGATGTCGAGGACGTCGAAGTCGACGAGGAACTGGGCGGGGACGACGACGATACCTTCCTTGAAACCGACGACGACGATGACGAAATCGATTTCGACGTCGAAGTGGATGATGACGAGCGGTAGAGTTTTTTCTGTCTCACGGCGCGCACCGCTTCGGGCATGACGCGCTGAAACCGCGCTATGCCCTTCGCTGCGCCTGCGACGGCGCGGCGAACGGTCGCCCCAGCCCGCGAGCATAGCTCGCTTGGGCGTTCTGCCTTCAAATCGATCCACCGGATCGATTTGCCCCGCAAGGCGGGTCAGGCAAAACTCCTCACCTAAGGCTCGTCCATGTGACCCACGGACTTGCCGTGCAAGGGTAGACAGGGCTTTTAGGGGTCGCATGAAAAATTTGCGACGCGGGGTGAAATTTGCTCTTGCGTCGCAAAACACTTCTCACTAGGTTCCGCCCGTTCGCTCAGGGCACCTGAGGGACCACCCGGACGGCGCGTTGCGCGCCACCCAATCGATGGGGCCATAGCTCAGCTGGGAGAGCGCCTGCATGGCATGCAGGAGGTCAGCGGTTCGATCCCGCTTGGCTCCACCATTTGTTTCTTCTATCTCACTGCGCGCACCATTCCGAGCATGACGGCGCATAAAGCGCGCCTATGCTCTCCATTGCGTCTGCGATGGCGCGGCCAAAAAGTTGGCCCTAGCCCGCGAGCATAGCTCGCTTGGGCGTTCTGCCTTCAAATCGATCCACCGGATCGATTTGCCCCGCAAAGCGGGTCAGGCAAAACTCCTCACTTGGTTGGTCCAGTCTTCCTTGGATGTTTGTGCTATTCGCAGGCCTTGTTGCCGCGAATGGTTTTGGTTTGCCTCACGGGCCGCTCCGCGCACGGCATGACGCGCTGGCCCTCGGGCGGGTCGGGCAAAACTGCCCGGCCAAAGGCTCGTCCACCCAACCGCTGGCCGCACTAAGCTCCCATGACTTGCGTGAAGAGCGCCTCTCTGTAGAGTTGGGGGAAAGAGGAGTCGTCATGCCCCCCGTCATTCCCGATCCGGAAAAGATTCGTCCGTTTGTCGATTTCGAGAGCTTTTATGGCTGGCTGGCCCAGCATGGGGGCGCCTGGGACGAGGTTTGGGTGCAGTTTTTCAAGAAGGGGTCGGGGGTCGAAACGATTTCCTACGAGGAGGCTGTGCGGGCCGGGCTGTGCTGGGGGTGGATTGACGGGATCAAGAAGACGCACGACGAGAAATCGTATCTCTTGCGCTTCACGCCACGGCGCAAGAAATCGATCTGGAGCCTGATCAATACCCGCCACGCCGAACGCCTGATCGAAGAGGGGCTGATGCGCGAACCGGGGCTGGCCCAGATCGAGGCGGCCAAGAGTGACGGGCGCTGGGACGCCGCCTATTCGTCGGGGGCCGAGTTCACTATGCCCGAGGATTTTATCGAGGCCGTTCGGGCAAACCCTGAGGCGCTCAAGGTCTATGAAACGCTCAACCGCGCCAATCTTTATGCGCTGATGTTCAGGATCAACGGGGTCAAGAAGGCCGAGACGCGGGCCCGTAATATCGAAAAATTCGTCGCCATGCTGGCGCGGGGGGAAACGCTGCATCCCAATGGGAAGGCGAAGGGGTAGGGCGGCGGCGTCTCGCGGTCCGACCAAAATCGGGCATCTGACCGGCAGGCCATGCGCGGTGTCGGAGGGTACGAAAAAAGCGACAAAACGGCCTTTTCCACCGGCGTCATCCCGGGAGCCAGTAAGCGGCAGAGTTGGTGGGTCTATCACGAACACCGAGTGTACTGGATCCCGGCTCAAGGCCGGGATGACCAAGGGGGTGTGGCGCCGATGGTGCCGAGCGCATAGAGCGCTTTTTCTCTGGTTGGGACTGGCCCTATTGCACCAGGGCGGCGTTGCGGCAGTCGAAGACGTGGACGGCGACGTCGACTTGGCCCAACCCGATGCCCAAAGCGTCAAAGAGCACCATCAGAACCTCATCGAGCACCAGCGGGACCGGGTCGAGCAGGGCTTGGACGGTGCCGAGCGCGCCTGAGAGCAGGGCGCCGAGCAGGTTGATCGACAAGATTTCGAGGTCGAGGTCGAGATCATCGAGCAGCGCGCTGGTGAGGCTGGAGACGGGGGTTTGGGTGGTTGCCGTGCGGATGGTGCCGTTGGCGGCGTCGAGCGCCGTGAAATAAAGCGGGATGGGGCTGGTCTGGCTCATGGCGATATCGGCGCGGGCATTGATCCGCGCGATGCCGCCCAGCAGCGAGACGATGGGGGTCTTGGCGATCACCAGCGGGCTTTGCGTATCAAGAAACGCCGCATGCGGGGTGTTTCCCACGGCGAGCCGCAGCACGCCGGGGCTGGCGGCGATGGTGGCCGTGCCCTGGTCGGGCCGGCCGGGCGGACAGGCAAGACTGGTCATTTGCGCTTCGGCGGGGGCGAGTTCGGCATAGACGGGCAGGGTGATATCGAGCAGGCCCAGCCCACCGCCATCGCCCAGAACCGAAATATCGAGCCGGAGCCGGGTCTGGGCGGTGCGCAGGTAATTTCCCTCGCCCGAGAGCGTGAACCAGCCGGTGACCGACGGTTCGCCCACCACCAGCGCCACATCGATACCGACAATGCCGGGCACGCCCGCGCCCAGTTCAAGGCTGATGTGGCGGTTGCCATCGGCCACCAAGGCGGCGGCGGACAGAAGGCCAAGCGCATCGACGCTGGCCTGGACGGCGGCCGAGGTGCCGAGCGCCAGACCGGCCAGGCCGTCGGCGACGATGAGGCGCGCCATGTCCACCCTGACGGTTTCGTCGACCAGCCCGGCCAGTTGCACAAGGACCGCGTTTTCCCCTGAGGCCGAAGCGATGGCGGCGGCGATGGCGCCGAGCGAGACGTCGGTATCGAGGAGTTGGGAATAGGTGCCGACCTCCAGATCCACTTCGCCAGCCAGCGCGTCGAGGAAATCGAGCAGCGCAATATCGACATTTGCGATGGCGTTGTAATCGAGGAGGGTGAGGGAGAGTTCGGTGCCCAAAAGGCCGCCGAGAACCGCGTTGAGTATGCCGCCATCGAGACTGGCGAGGCGCGAGCCGATGGACCAGGCGGCCATGGGGGTGGCGCTGGCGGTGGCCACAACGCCGATATGGGGCGGCGGGAAGCCAAAGATCGACGCGAAGTGGACCGTACCCTCGCGCCGCAGGGTGACGCGGGCCGCGTTGAGGGGACCGGTATCGGGGGCGAAGCGCTCGGCGGGGGTCAGCGAAGGATCGGGCGCGTAATGGCCGGTCTGAACGATGATCGTTTCGGGCAGCGGATCGTAGCCTGCATCGGCCAGCACAAGACGCACGCGTTCGGCTGCATCGTCGGGGCTCGCGGCGGCATGGATGGCAGCCAGATCGGCCGCCGATTGCAGGCGGCGCTTTTCAAGGTTGAGCGAGGCTTCATCGACCGCAAAGGCCGCAAGGCCGAGCAGCACCGGAGCGCCGGCGGCAAAGAGCGTTGCCACATTGGCCCCGATATCGTCCAGGAAGCGGGTGACCGGCCCCATCGATCACACCCCGCCATTGCGGATGGTGGAGGAAAAGCTGATCGTTTTGTCGGGCAGGGGCAGCGGGGGATGGAGGTTCCATATGGGCAGCGCTGACGCGTCATAGCTGATGCGGACCAGAAACTGGTCCGGATCGGACGGGCTGGGGGCCGCCTCAATTGTCAAAAGGTCGGGGTCGATCAGGACGTAAGAGCCGCCATTTTCGGCCAGGAAAGCGGTGGCGAGCGCCGTGCGCTCGGCGCCCGAAAGCCCGGCGACTGCCGCGCGGGCCGCATCGGCGGCCAGTTGCTGAACCGAGTGGGCGGCGCCGAAATAGATCCCATAGCCTATGGCGCCGAACAAAAGGAGCAGGAAGACCGGCGCGATCAGCGCAAATTCGACGGCGGACGTGCCCGCGTCATCGAGCCAATTTCGCCGCAAGGGCAGACGCGACCCGCCTGGCATAAGGCCCCCTTCCACTGTTGATGGCGCGGGGGAGAAATTAAACCGCAAACGCTACCAGAACGTCTGTGGGAGCATGAGGATGTTGACGGACCGTATGAATACGGCGGTCAAAAAAACCGGCGCCCCCGGGCAGGGCGCCGGCCTCAAGAAACTGGCCTGAACCGCTCGATTTACCGTCGGACGGCCCTGACGATGGCGATCAGGATACAGGCGCCGATCAGCCCGGCAATCAGATATCCAAACCAACCGCCGAACGAAATTCCGATGATGCCGAAAAGAAAGCTGGCAATCGCCGCGCCGACAATCCCGAGCACGATGTTGAGAAAGATGCCCGTTTCGGTCTTCATGATGGCTGATGCAATCCAGCCTGCCAGACCGCCGATAATAATGGCTGCAATCCAGCCGATTCCTGCGTCTTCCATTTTATCCCCACAACAGCACTGTGAATGGTCGTCCCCAAAAAGGACGATCCTATAACGCGCAAAGGGGCGAACTGGTTGCGTTGCCGGTCAAATCGGGGTGCGCATCATGGCGCGGAAGCCGGTAACGAGCGCATCGAACACGGCGCGCACACGCGGCACGCGGGCCAGGTTTTCATGGGTGACGATCCAGGTGTGAATATCGCCCGGTGAAAAATCGGGCAGGATCCTGACCAGGTCGGGGTCCGCATTGCCGACCGGCACCTGGGCCAGCGCGATGCCCAGACCGGCCCGCGCCGCCGCCAGTTGGGCGGGGTGACTGTCGGTGCGCAGCACCAGCCTTGCGACATCGACCGAGGCGAGCATCTGTCCGGCCAATGCCAGATCGGACAAGTTGCGGTCGGGACCGATGATGTCGTGGGCGGCGAGCTGGTCAGGGTCGAGCGGCTGCCCACGCCGCGCCACATAGGCTTTCGATGCGAAAAACCCCAAGGGGATATTGGCCACCTTGCGGGCAACGAGCCCTTTTTGTTTGGGCTCCATGGCGCGCACGGCCAGATCGACCTCCTGGGCCATCAGATCTGCCGGCAGATTGGAGAGCGACAACTCGATCCGGATGGACGGATGGGCGGTCCTTAAAGGCTCGAGCATGGCGGGGACCACCTCGATGCCCATGAACTCGGGAACGCTGAGGCGAACGGCGCCGGCAATGGCGCCCTCAGGCGCCGAAGCGCGGCGCACGAACACCTCCGATGCCGTGGCCATGGCGCGGGCCGGCTCGCGCAGCGCTTCGGCGGCCTCGGTGGGGGTGAGCCCGGTCATCGAGCGGGTGAACAACAGCGTGCCCAGATCAGCCTCGAGCGCCTCGATGCGGCTGCGCACCGTGGGATGCGACAGGCCGAGCCGTCGCGCCGCGCCCGAAAGGCTGCCCTCTTCGAGGACGGCGAGGAAGATGCGCTGATCATCCCAGTTGATGGCTTGCTTCATAAATTTCTTGTAGGCTGCGCTGCGAGTTTTGACAATTTATTTTCAAGGCGTGTGGGCCCATCTTTCGTCCATCGGAAACGCGAATGAAGGATCTTGATCATGGAGAGCGGGAAGACTGCGCTGGTTCTGGGAGCCACGGGCGGGGTGGGCGGTGCCATCGCGGCGGCGCTTATCGGCAAGGGCTGGACGGTGCGCGGGCTGGCGCGAAACCTTGAAGCGGCGCGCCGGAGTGGGCCGAGCGGGGTTCAATGGGTGGGCGGGAACGCCATGAACCGGGCCGATGTGATCGGCGCGGCGCAGGGGGTTTCGACCATCGTTCATGCGGTCAATCCGCCGGGCTACAGGAACTGGGGCGAGCTTGTGCTGCCGATGATCGACAACACGATTGCCGCGGCGCGGGCCGTTGGGGCGCGGATCGTGCTGCCGGGCACCGTCTATAATTTCGATCCGGCGCAGACACCGGTGCTCAATGAGACCAGCCCGCAGACGCCAAAGAGCTTCAAGGGGCGCATCCGCGCTGAACTCGAAGCGCGGCTGGAGCGGGCGGCGCCGGAGGTGGAAAGCCTGATCGTGCGGGCCGGTGATTTTTTCGGGCCCGGTGCGCGGTCGAGCTGGTTTGCGCAGGCCATGGTGGCGCCGGGCAAGCCGGTGCGGCGCATCATCAATATCGCACGCGGTGCGGGGCACAGCTGGGCGTATCTGCCCGATCTGGCCCAGGCCTTCGCGTTGCTGCTCGAGCGCCCCGAGGCGTTGCGCCCGTTCGAGCGGGTGCAGTTCGAGGGGGTTTACGATGCGAGCGGAAGGGTGATGATCGACGCCATAGAGCGGCAGGTGGGGCGCAAGTTGCCGGTTTATCGCTTTCCCTGGTGGGCGATGGGCCTTCTGGCGCCGTTCGGCGGATTTGTGCGCGAGGCGGCCGATATTGCGGCGGTCTGGCGCCATCCGATGCGCATGGACAACACAAGGCTTGTCGAACTGCTCGGCGCCGAGCCGCGCACGCCGCTCGATACCGCCATGCGGCAAACGCTGGTGGCGATGGGCTGCGTGGAGGATGGGCCGTCGCCCATCGGTGAGCCAACCATGACCCTACCGCTCTAATAGCGGCTCGATGTGGTCTTCAAAAAGGTCGGGCGGATTGGCGCCGGGGCGTGGAGCGTAGGTTTTCTCGGCGGCGAGCGAGATGTCGAGGAAGCGGCCCATACCCACAATTCCCGTCGGGTCGGCCAGGGGGTAGCGGCCCTCGGCCAGCCCCTTGCGCATCATGGTCTTGGACGTGACCATCCTTTGGGTGACTCCAGGGCCATTGGAGAGCGAAACGGGCATCTTCACGTAATCGTGCAATGGCGCGCCGACGTGGAAGCAGGCCGGGACCGTTGCAAAGAGCTTGAGCAGGAAATCGAGATCGGTCATGGAGGGCTGGGTGGTCGAAAAGCGCGGATCGGCGCGGCGGCGGTCGTGGACCAGCATGGAATCCATGGAAAAATTGGTGAACTTGTAGTCGCCGGGCGAGAGCAGCCGGTTTTCACCCTTGCCCACATAGCGCAGGTGGGCGCCCTCTGGTGTGGTGACGTCCAGCGCGCAGGAGACAAGCCCGTACTGGATGGCCAGCGGCACCATGATCTCGAGCTTTTCGGGCTTGAAGGCGTCATCGGCGTCTAAAATTGCGGCGATTTCGTAGCGCGCGGCATCCAGCCCGACATTGCGGGCCGGGCATGAGCCGGCGCCGATCAGGCCCGAAGACAAAAAGCGCAGGCGCGGATCGGCGATGCCGGCCCGGCCCAGAACGGCCTCATAATCCTCCTCGTCATCGGCCACCACGATCAATTCAAAGTGTACGTGGGTCTGGGCCAGCGCCGAGGCGACGGCGCGGGCGATGGTGCCCTGCGCCCTGTAGGCGGGCATGACGATGGAGGCGGCAAGGTCTTTCAGCATCGATAAGTTCTCTTGAACAGAGCGCTGGGTCACCCATATCATAGCCAAGTGACGATGAAGCCTAAAACAGGTTCAAAGTCGCGATGTTGCTTGGCAAACAAGGACATGAACGACCGATGACACGGGTATCGCTGTTTTCCGCCCCCTTTCTTCTGGGCTTTGATACGTTTGAAGAACGCTTCGACCGCCTCGCGCGGGCCTCCGAAGGCTATCCTCCCTACAATATCGAGCGGGTGACCGCCGAAGCGGGGGACGAGACCTACAGGATCGCCATTGCGGTCGCAGGTTTTTCTCGTAACGATCTGGAAGTGATTGGGGAGGATAATCAGCTGATCGTGCGGGGCCGGCAGACTGAAGACGGTGCGCGCCAATATCTGCATCGCGGCATTGCCGCACGGCAGTTTCAGCGCACTTTCCTGCTTGCCGACGGCATGAGGATAGAGGGTGCCGAACTGAAAGACGGCCTCCTCGTTATCACCGTATACCGGCCCGTCACCGAGACCGTGACCCGCCGTATCGAGATCAGTTCGGTCGAGTAGAAAGGTATGCGTTATGAACAAGCCCATTGAAAAGACAGCGTTCACTGACGCCCATCTGGGCGTTGAGGCCGAACCGCTCAAGGCGCTGACCGCCGCGCAATTTGCCGCGCTGGGCGCCGGAGACATCGTGTTCCGCAAGCAGATGGACGCGGGCGAACTGGCCGAATTCATCCCCCAGGCCGCCATGGCGCCTGCCGAACAGAGGCTGGAACTGCTCATGAGTGCCGACGGCGCTCCCGTTCTGATCGCCGATTCCGAAGAAGCGATCATGGACTGGATCGACGGCCACGAGGTGCAACTGGCGACTTTGCACTAGTTATGAATGAGCCTGCCAAGAGCGCGCCGGTGTTGCGTGTGGCCCGCCCCACCGACAACATCGACGCGCTCGTGCATTTCTATCGCGACGGACTGGGCCTCGAGCTTCTTTCGCGTTTCGACGCGCATAACGGGTTCGATGGCGTAATTCTGGGCGGGCGTGGCGCGCCCTATCACCTCGAATTTACCCGCGCGCATGGCCATACCGCCGGACGCGCGCCGACCCAAGACAATCTGCTGGTGTTCTACCTGCCGGACGCAACCGCCTATGGGGAGGCCCGCGACCGCATGCAAGCGGCGGGCTATGCACCGGTCAAATCCTTCAACCCGTGGTGGGACGCCGAGGGCGTGACATTTGAAGATCCCGACGGCTATCGCGTCGTTCTCTATAACGACAGCTGGAAGCGCTGAACGAATAGGGGCTGTCCTGAATGGGGCAGCCCTTTTTTGTATCCTGCAAGACTGGGCTTTCGTGCCGGAAAACTGGTACCCATTCTCAAGGAGCGCTGTGGAGGGAGCCATGATGCGGATTGGACTTGCGATAGTGGCGATGCTTTCGGGCATGGCCGGGGCATCGGCCCAGACGATCGAGAGCGTTTATACCGATTTCGATGCGGCCGAATGCGTCATGTTTGCTCCGGGCGAGGCGGAGGCGGGAATGCCGCGGCAGGCGGTCTGTCCCGGCTATGGCGGCTATCCTGTGCTGCTTCAGACGATTGGAGACAATCACAGCCTTTATTTCGGGTTTCCCCCGCAGGGCGAGCTGGTCTCGCGCTGGGCAAGCTTTGTCGACACGGGCACGCCCCATGATGTGATCGAATGGCGGGTGCTTGCCGAAAGGGACCGGCAGGTTCCGCAGGCAACGATCCAGCGCTGGTTCGTCGCCGTGCCCGAGCGCGACGATCCGGTGGAGGTGCTGCTTGTCCAGAAGGTGGGGCTGATCGAAGACTGGCAGGGCTGTATCGTGGGTTATGTGGTGGCCACGGGCAATCCGGACGCCAATGAGGCGGCGCGAAAAATCGCCGACGCGCTGGGAAGCGCACCGCAATGCAGGACAATCGAACCGGTGATCGAAGCAGGTAGCGTGCCGCTGCCCGAATACATGCTCTACGGCTTTTAGAGCCGGGGCTCTTCCCCCAAAATCAAAAGGCCGCCCCGAAAGGGCGGCCCTGTTCATACCCGATGCAGCGCGGATCAGGCCGCGTTGATGGCTTCGGCCGGGGTGGTGAGGATGTCGCGCAGCTTGGTTCCGTCCTTGGTGGCGCGGAGCCGATCGACCACCCCATCGGCGCGCAAGAGGCGCGCGACGCGGCTGAGGGCCTTTAGATGATCGGCGCCCGAGCCCTCGGGGGCCAGGAGCATGACCACCAGATCCACGGGCTGGTCGTCGACCGCATCGAAATCGATTGGCTGGGCCAGACGGGCAAAAACCGCCGTGACGCTGGGCAGGCCCTTGATCTTGCCGTGGGGAATGGCGATGCCATTGCCCAGGCCGGTCGATCCAAGCTGCTCACGGTTCTGCAGGGTCTCAAAGATCACCTGCGAATCGATACCGACAAGTTCAGACGCACGATCAGCCAGAAGTTGAAGGAGCTGGCGTTTGCTCGCGACCTTAGCGCAGGCAATGATCGAATCCTGCGACAGGATGTCAGCAAGTTCCATTTAACAAACCTTTTGGGTGACGTTTCTCTTCAATGACCGCCGACAATCTCGTATCGAGCCCACGCCGTTCGCGTTGTCCTATACAACGGTCGGGGGGCAATGTGTCCGGCGCGTTTCCAGACCGGGAAGGTGGTATCCACCCTCCCCCGGAAACGCGCCATTGCGCGTCATGTTTGCGACAGGGCCGGATCGATCCAGCCAATGTTCCCGTCGGCCCGGCGGTAAACCACATTCATGCCCCCATGTCCAGCGTGCCGGAACACAATTACATCGGACTGTGACAGATCGAGCTCCATGACGGCCTCACCCACGCTCATTGTGCGCAGGTTGGAGGTCGCCTCGGCGATGACGGGAGGCGCGAAATCCTCATCGAGTTCGATATCGTCATCGGGCGCGGCCAAAACATAGGCCGAATAGCCGTCGGCAGAGCCGTTGGTGCTGCGCCTGTGGTTCTTGAGCTTGCGCTTGTAGCGCCGGAGGCGCTTTTCGATATGGGTGGCCATGTCTTCATAGGCCGCAATGGCATCGTTGGCCGAGGCTGTGGCCTGCAGCACGACGCCGGTATCGAGATGAATCATGCAATCGGCCTTGAACCCGATTCCTTCGGGCTCGAGGGTCAGGTGACCGTCATATCCTCCATCGAAATATTTCCCAACCACGGCATCGATCCGGTCGGTGGCGGTGCCACGGAGCGTTTCCCCGACGTCCATGTTTTTGCCAGATACACGCAAGCTCATGATGGCCTCTTGGTCTGGTTTCGGATGCCCGGCACGGGAGCCATACCCTGTCTGCACCCTTTTTGTGTCGGGCACCTTGGAGTCTAGACCTCTTGGCTGACCCTTGGCAATCAGAACCGGGCCGGCGGCATCACTTTCAATTGGTGACGGTGGATAACAACGGGGCCATACCCCCTGTTCCCTGACCTGGGACAATTTGCATATGGTATTTATTTTCAATGCCTTAATTGGCAAAATTACCAAGGTCACGGCAATTGTGCCGAGCCGCGAGGCAAGGGGATCGGGAGCGTTCTTGTGTCGGGGTGCCCCGACCGGTATAGTCCGGCCTATAATGGCAATTCCAAACGCTAAAAGAGCCAATGACTGCAACGATTAAGGCCGAGGCGCATCCCTCACGCGGCCCCTGCCTGATGGCTGTGCTGCGCATGGCCGGGCTGCGGCCCACCCGCCAGCGGCTTGCGCTGGCCGAACTGCTGTTTTCCGGCCCGCACCGGCACGTCAACGCCGAGCAGCTCCATTCGGAGGCTGAAGGCGCGGGCGTTTCGGTTTCGCTGGCCACCATCTACAACTCGCTGCACCAGTTCCGGCAGGCCGGGCTGCTGCGCGAAATTTCGGTGGACGCGGCGCGGTCCTATTTCGATACCGATACCACCGACCATCATCACTTCTTTATCGAGGATGAGCAGCGGATCGAGGACATTCCCTCCGATTCGATCAAGATTGCCGGAATTCCCGATGCGCCCGAAGGCATGAAGGTGACCCATGTGGACGTGATTGTTCGGGTCAAGCGCACCCAATAGGGTTCACCGGGCGCCGCAGAGGTGACGGGCCAATGAAACTGTTGCAGCTGGCCACTTTCCTTATGGCAACCATCATGGTCAGCGCGTGCCAGACTACGACGCGGCCGGCTGCGGCCGGGCACGACTGCGTGGTCACCCCTTACGACATGGTGGAGTGCAACCTGGTCGAATGACCGGGATCGGTCGCGGTCAGTCGAAGACTTCGCCTTCATAGACGCCCCAGAGCGCATCCTGGGCGACAAAGCCCTGATAGGATGTCGTGTGGCCATCGGGACCGGTGTGGCTGAGGCGGATATTGCAGGTGGTGCCGGTGCAGGTGCTTACAGACACCAGCATCCTGGGGGACAGCCAGGCGCGGACCGCCGAATCGGGGCTGGTGGCCACCCGCAAGGCGATCGCGCCCTCTTCCTGCCAGGGCGCGACAAGCGCAGTCCTGTCACCGACCACCAGGTTCTGGTGCACCCAGCCTTCATCGCCCTCCACATCGCGGATGCGGCGCCAGGTATCGAATTCAGCGGTGATTTCCACGGGAACGCCGGGGCGCACGAAGGTAAAGGCGATATCGTAATTGGTGCCCGGCCCGACGCGGACATTGGTGGGGGCATTGCGCATGGAGACGAAGCGCGGAATGGGCAGGCCGCTCGAGGCGCCGACCTGTGCATTCTGGGCAAGCAGCGGAGTGACCGAAAACGCGGGAGCGCCAAGGGCCAGGACCAACACCAGAAGCAGGCGGAGCGGAACGAAGAAGCGCAAGATTTTACTCATGAAACAGGCTGGATGCGGCACCGGCATGCGCGGCAGGACTTTGCAGCACGGCGCTTTTTCCCTAACAGTAATCGCGCGACCTTAATGGTCGCTGAAAATCACAAAGAACGGTGCCGGAGCTAGTCTGCAATAATGGTGATCGTGTGACCCGGGACCGGGCCAAAATCGTGGTTTCCCGCCGCCTGCCCGAGCCGGTCGAGGCGCGCATGGCGGCGCTGTTCAATGTCGAATTCAACGCGACCGACACCCCGCTCGATTCCACGGCGCTTCTGAGCGCACTCAAGGGGGCCGAGGTTCTGGTTTCCTCGATCACCGACCGCATCGATTCGGAGTTCATTGCCCAGATGCCCGCGGGCGTCAAACTGATCGCCCAGTTCGGCAACGGGTTCGACAACATCAATATCGAAGCCGCCCACGCGGCGGGGATAACCGTGACCAATACGCCCTCGGTTCTGACCGAGGATACAGCCGATATGGCCATGGCGCTGATGCTGAGCGTGCCCCGACGGGTGACCGAGGGCGCGCGGGTGCTGCTCAAGGACGGGACATGGCCGGGCTGGTCGCCCACATGGATGCTGGGGCGGCGGCTGGGCGGCAAGGCGCTGGGAATTGTCGGGCTGGGCCGGATCGGCACGGCCGTGGCGCGGCGGGCCAAGGCCTTCGGGCTGTCGATCCATTACTGCGGGCGCACGCGCAAGGCGCCGCAAATCGAGGAATCGCTGGGAGCGACCTATTGGGCCTCGCTCGACGAGATGGTCGAACATGTCGATATCATCTCGCTGCACACACCCCATACGCGCGACACTGTCGATATCCTTTCGGCCGACCGCATGAAGCGGCTCAAGCCGGGGGCCTTCGTGGTCAATGTCTCCCGCCCCGAACTGGTGGACGAGTACGCATTGGCCGATCTCGTGGCATCGGGGCATCTTTCAGGCGCGGCGCTGGATGTTTTCGAACACAAGAGGGGGGTCAACCCCAAGCTGGTCGAGCTGGCCCGGGCGGACAAGGTGATGCTGACCCCGCATATGGGCTCGGCAACGCTGGAAGCGCGCATCGAGATGGGCGAGACGGTGATCGTCAATATCCGCACGTTCCTCGACGGCCACACGCCGCCGCATCGCGTGCTGCCCGAGGGGCGGTCGCCGCTCTAGGTTTAGGCCTAAAGATAGCCCGTCACTGAAGGCGCCTGCATTTGCTGATCGTGCAGACCGTCTTCATAGACGATGGGGGCGGCATCGAGCTCTTCGGGCGTCACGTCATCCAGCGTGGACACGTTGACGGCGTGGAACCAGCCGTTGAAGGGCTCGAATTCGAGGTAGCCGCGCGAGAAGACCTGTGTGCCGCATTTCGTGCAGAACATGTGATCGATCGTGCCTTCCGGCCATGAGGACGGGTCGGCGGCGTAGTGGCCGATATGGGCTTGGCCCCCGGTTACAACGACGGAATCGCCATAGACGAAGGCCTTGCGGTAGCCGGTCTTGAAGCAATAGGTGCAATTGCATTTCCGGATGCCCTCATCGAGATCAAGAGGGGCGGTAAAGCGGACGGCGCCGCAGTGGCATGAGCCGGAATGGGTCTTTTTCATCGGGGTGCCTCAGGAGAAAAATTCAATGATGAGCGGTGCGATGATTTCGGGGGCCGGGCCATGGCCCTGGCCGGGCAGGGTCTTGCGCGTTGCACTGGGGAGCGAGCTGGCGGCGGTGTCGGCGCCGGCGGCCATGAAATCGAAACTCTGATCGCCGTTGACGACGAGGACCGGTTGAGCAATGCCGCGCCAACGGACCTTCATGTCGGTTTTTGTGGCCTCGGCCATGACGCGGAAATCATGGGCAATGGTGGTTCCAACGCTGGCGAAACCGGCCCATTGCGGGCTTTGCTTGAAGCCCTCGACGTGCTCGGGCGGGGTGCCGACCGAGAGCATGAAGGCTTCCATGGCACCAGCTCCGTCGCCACGGGCCTTGAAGGCCTCCATTTCGGCAAGGTCGGCGAAAGCCTCGTCTTTCGATTGCGCGGTGTCGATGGGCGGCTCGTAGCAGATGACCCGCGTGACCTTGCGGGGAAGGGAGGCGGCGGCCTCCAGAGCCAGGACGGCGCCCGAGCTCATGCCATAGAGCATGGCAGAACCGCCGAGCGCATCGATCAGGGCTTCGATGTCTTCGATCTCGCGGTTGACGGCGTAAGGCTCGGTGCTGCCGCTTTCTCCGCGCCCGCGGCGGTCGTAGAGCACGGACGTGAAACGCTGGGCCAGGAGATCGGCCAGCCTGGGGGTATCGGCATCGACGGCGCGATACTGGGTCGCGCCGCCGACAAAGATCACGAGCGGGCCGGCTCCATGGGTCTCATAGCCGATAGAGGTGCCGTCGGCGGAGGTGACGTGAGGCATGGTCAGGCCCCCGATTTTTGCGCCGCGAGTTCGGCTTCGACCTTCTTGTGCTGCTCATAGCCTTCGCCTTCGGTGGCGAAATCTTCGAGCTCGTGCATCTGGCGGATTTCGAAACGATCCTGTCCGTGGGCGATGGGACATTTGGCAACCCAGTCAATGGCCTCCTGGAGCGAGGAGCAGTTCCAGATCCAGAACCCGGCGATCACTTCCTTGATTTCGGCAAAGGGGCCGTCGGTGACGATGGGTTTGCCGTCGGCAATTTGGACGCGGGCGCCCTTGGCGCTCGACATGAGGCCGGCGCCATCGACCAAGATTCCGGCCTTGACCAGTTCCTCGTTATACTTGCCCATTTCAAGCAGCAGGCCCTCCTGGGGTTCAACATCGGCCTCGGTGTCGGCGGAGGCTTTTATCATGACCATGAAGCGCATTTTTTTCTCCCTTGAATGCGTGTCTGTTGCAAGGACGTTGCCCAACACGCCCTGCCGACATCTCATCACGATTTTTTTGCCGGCGACATGAAAAAACCCGGCGCTCCTTTCGGGGCGCCGGGCTGATCGTTTGGGAGAGAAGCGGGCCGGTTTATTCGGCGGCTTCGTCTTCCTTGGCCTTTTCCTTGCCGGTCTCCTGGTCGACGACCTTCATGGAGAGGCGAACCTTGCCGCGCTCGTCAAAGCCCAGGAGCTTGACCCAGACCTTGTCGCCTTCCTTGACGACGTCGGTGGTCTTGCCCACGCGCTCTTCGGCGAGCTGGGAGATGTGCACGAGACCGTCCTTGGCACCAAAGAAATTCACGAACGCGCCGAAATCGGCGGTCTTGACCACGGTGCCCTGGTATATTTCGCCAACTTCGGGCTCGTCGGTGATCGACTTGATCCACTTGATGGCCGCATCGATCTGCTTGCCGTCCGAGGAGGAAACCTTGACCGTGCCATCGTCTTCGATGTTGATCTTGGCGCCGGTCTTTTCGACGATCTCACGGATCACCTTGCCGCCGGTGCCGATCACTTCACGGATCTTGTCGGTCGGGATTTTCAGGGTTTCGATGCGCGGGGCGAACTCGCCCACTTCGGAGCGTGCCGTGTCGATGGCCTTGGCCATTTCTTCAAGGATGTGCTTGCGCCCATTCTTGGCCTGGTCCAGAGCGATCTTCATGATCTCTTCGGTGATGCCGGCGATCTTGATGTCCATCTGCAGGCTTGTCACGCCGTCATGGGTGCCGGCGACCTTGAAGTCCATATCGCCCAGGTGATCTTCGTCACCGAGAATATCGGACAGGACAGCGAATTTTTCACCCTCGAGAATCAGGCCCATGGCGATGCCGGCGACGGCCTTCTTCATGGGAACGCCCGCATCCATGAGCGCCAGCGAGGTACCGCATACGGTCGCCATTGAGGACGAACCGTTGGATTCGGTGATCTCGGAGACTACGCGCAGGGTGTAGGGGAATTCTTCAGCCGAAGGACGGACCGGGTTGATGGCGCGCCAGGCGAGCTTGCCGTGGCCGATTTCGCGGCGTCCGGGCGAACCCATGCGGCCAGCTTCACCGACCGAATAGGGCGGGAAGTTGTAGTGCAGCAGGAAGTTCTGCTTGTAGGTGCCTTCGAGCGAATCGATGAACTGCTCATCGTCCGCCGTACCGAGCGTCGCAACGACCAGCGCCTGGGTTTCACCGCGGGTGAAGATGGCCGAGCCGTGGGTGCGGGGCAGGACGCCGACTTCGGAAACGATGGGACGGACCGTTTCGAGGTCGCGACCATCGATGCGGGTCTTGGTGTCGAGAATGTTCCAGCGCACGACCTTGGCCTGGAGCGACTTGAACACCGCGCCGACCTGTTCGGGGGTGTAGGCCGCTTCGCCCTCTTCGGGGATGAAGTGGGCCTTGACCTTTGCCTTGACCGCGTCGACGGCGTCGTAGCGGGCCATCTTGTCGGTGTTCTTGTAGGCGTCGCGCAGCTCGGTTTCGATCAGCGCGAGCATTTCGGATTCGAGCGCGCTCATATCGGCGGGTTCGAACTCGCGGGGCTCCTTGGCAGCCAGCTCGGCAAGCTTGATGATCGCGTCGATCACCTTCTGGCTCTGCTGGTGGCCGAACATCACGGCGCCGAGCATGACCTCTTCGGACAGCTCCTTGGCTTCCGATTCCACCATCAGAACGGCGTCGGCGGTGCCGGCCATAACGAGGTCGAGCTTGGAATCATCGCGGCGGTCGATGGGGAGGTTCAAAACATATTCGCCATCGACATAACCGACACGGGCCGCGCCGATCGGGCCCATGAAGGGCACGCCCGAAATGGTGAGCGCAGCGGAAGCGGCGACCATGGCGAGCACGTCGGGCTGGTTTTCCATATCGTGCTGGAGCACGGTGATGATGACCTGGGTCTCGTTCTTGTATCCGGCGGGGAACAGGGGACGGATCGGGCGGTCGATCAGGCGCGAGGTCAGGGTTTCGGCTTCGGTCGGGCGGCCTTCACGCTTGAAGTAACCGCCGGGGATCTTGCCGGCGGCAAAATACTTTTCCTGGTAGTTGACGGTCAGCGGGAAGAAATCGATGCCGGCCTTGGGCTGCTTGGCGGAAACAACGGTGGCCAGAACCACGGTTTCGCCCAGCGTGGCGAGCACGGCGCCATCGGCCTGACGGGCGACCTTGCCGGTTTCGAGCGTCAAGGGCTGTCCGCCCCAGTCGAGCTCGACTTTGTGGTGGTCGAAATTGATTGTCATGAGACATTCCTTCTTGTGCGAAATCCATCCGGCGCGCGATGGACGCGCTGCCGGGTCATTCGCAAGTGGCGCCAGAGGCTGCCCTTCAAGTTTTCCGGAACATGGACAAGATGGCGAGACACTCAGGCGACTATGTGAGTGTCCGGCGATCCTGCCATGCCCCATTTAAAAGGGCGCTTCCGGCAGAAGCAGCATCGGGCCCCATTGCCCAATGCTATACGATGCGGGGCCGGCGAAAAAACCGCCGACCCCGCACCAAAGTCAGTTTAGCGGCGGATGCCGAGCCGTTCGATCAGGCTCTGGTACCGCGCGTGGTCGCCGCGCTTGATATAGTCAAGAAGCGAACGGCGGGTCGAAACCAGCTTCAAAAGGCCACGACGGGAGTGATTGTCCTTGGCGTGGGTCTTGAAATGTTCGGTAAGGTTGGTGATCCGCTCGGTCAGGATGGCGACCTGAACTTCCGGAGACCCGGTATCGCCAGCTTTCGTCGCGTAATCCTTGATGAGCTCAGCCTTGCGCTCAGCAGTAATCGACATCGTAAAATTCCTTTCAAAACAAGGAGTTGAGTGACGCCAAAACCGGGATGCCGTCCAGGAATGGCCGATCGAAGTGCAAAGGGAAACCCTTTTGCTGGCGCCCATATAGGGTATTGGGGGGCAAATGAGAAGTTTTTTCTCGTTTCCGGCCGATCAGAGCCCGGCCTCGGGCTCTTCGGTGTCGGGGCTGTCGCGGTCGGGATCGATCTGCTCGAGAGGGATGGAAAACACCCATTCGATGCCGTCGGGGTGAACCGTACGCTCAACATCGGCCTTGAGCGCGCTGGCCACCATGGTTTGCAGAACAACGGTGCCGAAACCCTTGCGATCGGACGGCGGGGTGAAATCGGGCACCGTTTCGCGCCAGACCAGATGCAGCCGGTCGCCGCCAGCCCGGTTCCAGTTGACGGTGAGCTTGCCGCCTTCGCGGGAAAAGGCGCCATATTTGGCGGCATTGGTGGCCAGTTCATGGGCGGCCATGCCCAGAACCTGGGCGGCCTGGACGTTGAGATAGACATTGACCCCGGTCTTGACCACGCGCGAGGGATCTTCGGGGCGGAACGGGTCGATCTGGGTGCGAAACAGATCGCGCAGCCCTATCCCTTGAGTCCCGTGAGCGAGAAGCAGATCGGTGGAGCGGGCGAGGCCATAGAGCCTGTTCTGGAAATTCTCGACGAATTTTTCCACATTGTCGGCCCCGCGCGCCGTTTGCTTGGCCATGGCCGAGATGACGGTGAGCTGGTTTTTCGAGCGATGCGCCACCTCGCGCATGAGGAACCGCGATTCATTTTCGGCCCGGCGCCGCTTGGCCCCCGCATCGGCCAGTGCCTCGGAAACCGTGGCCAGTTCCTGGACCGGATAGGGTATGGCGACGATTTCCTGACCGGCGCCCATGGCGCGGGCCTGACGGGCAAGGCCGCGCACGGACAAGGCGATCCGGTGCCCGATGAGCGCGGCGGCAAAGCCAGCCAGTCCGACAATGACCAGTGCCCCGGCCAACAGCCACAACAGCGTGGTGCGCATGGGCTCGGTGACCACCGCGGACGGCGCCCAGGCCACCACGTACCAGCCGGTCAGGATCGAGTGCTGGGTGATGGTCTTGTAGTCCTCGCCCGAGATCGTGATGTCGGACCACCGCGTGCCACCCGCGTCCTCGCGCAACGGAATGAACAAAGGCTCGCCAATGACAGCCGCGTCCTCGGAGGCGGCAAGAACCGTATTTTTGGAATCGACGAGCGCCACGTGCCAGCCTTGCGGCAGTTCGCGAGTCAAAAGCGCGTTCGAGAGCGAGGACGCGTTCTGGGTGAGAATGGCCAGCTGGGGCGGGACGATGCCGGGGCGCTGGCGCACGACGTTGAACACATATTCCTGCGCCGTGCGGCCAAAAAACACGTCGGACACCACCGCATCGGGGGTTTCGAGCGCCCGCTGGACGGTCTCGAAATCGGATACCTCGCCGAGCGGGGTGCCATATTCGACGCGGGTGTTAAGCAACTGGTTGGCCTGGTGATCGGCAACGATGAAATACGAGCCCGTGCCGGTCAGCGCGGTCTGGGCGTGCTCGTGGAACTGGGCCAGATCTCCATTGTTGAGCGCCTCGATGCTCATGAGCACCCTTTGAGTGGTGATCATGCCCGAGATTTCGCGCTCGACCGACTGGAGGACCGAGCGGGCCGTTGCGACGGTGAAGGTCTGGACTGTTTCTTCCTGGGCGACGTTGTGGCGGGCCAAAAGCACCGCGGTAAAGGCGGTGGCCGGCAGGACGACGACCGCGACCAGAAAGGCAAGATAGAAAATGATCGGAATGGATACCGGCCCGCGCCGGGCTTCCGGGCCGCTCGATTCGGCCTGATTATTCTCGTTCTGCGTTACGGACTGAGACATGGACGAGTGGCCGATCCTTATGGACCAGCAAACCTTTAGCCTGTCACAGGGGGAGGGTAAAGAGGGCCGGTGGGCCAGCCCCGCCTAGCCGAGGATTACCCGCCGGGGCTTGAACTGGCCCGCTTCGACGAAACCGAGCGCCACGGCTTCGCCCTTGAGCGATGCCCATGCCTCATCAAGGGCCACGGGCGCGTCGCGACCCGTCAAAAGCACCGGGTTGCCCAGCCGGATGGTTGCCGCCTGGCGGGCGTCAAGCCGGATCTCGGGCAGATCGGCCAGACCCGCGGCGACAGGGAGCAACAGCGCGTCCCGCGCCGCAAGATCGATCGATTCGACCTGTTCAAGCGCAACGGCGTCGGCATCGGTGAAATTTCCGACCTGGGCGCGGTGCAGGGCGCCGACATGGCCCCTGGTTCCGAGCGCCTCGGCGATATCGCGCGCCAGGGCGCGGACATAGGTGCCCTTGGAACAGGTGACCGAGAGTTTGCTGCGCTCGGGGGTATGCGCGATCACTTCGAGAGCGTCGATTTCGACCTCGCGGGGCGGCATATCGAGCTTGTGGCCGGCGCGGGCCAGATCATAGGCGCGCTCCCCGCCGATCCTGATGGCCGAAAAGGCGGGCGGGATCTGGGTGATCAGCCCGGTAAAGCGCGGCAGGACCGCTTCAAGCGCTTTGCCGGTGGGGCGAACATCGGAGGTGGCGATCACCTCGCCCTCGATATCGTCGGTAGAGGTGGCCTGGCCCCAGACGATATCGAAATGATAGATCTTGGTGCCGTCCTGGACGATGGGGACGGTCTTTGTCGCCTCTCCGAACGCAATGGGCAGGATGCCGGTGGCCAGCGGATCGAGGGTGCCAGCGTGACCGGCTTTCTTGGCGCCATAGAGCCAGCGCAGCTTGCCCACAGCTTCGGTGGAGCTCATGTCATAGGGCTTGTTGAACACAAGCCAGCCGGACAGGTCGCGCTTGACGCGCTTTTTTTGAGCTTCGCTCACGGCACGTCCTTAAAAACTATTCTTCGGTGTCGTCGTCGCCTGCCAGATCGCGCTGCACGCGATCGGAGCGCAGGATGGCGTCGATGCGGCCATATTCATCGAACGTCTTGTCGACGAAGAAGCGGAACTGGGGCGCGTATTTGAGATCGAGCGCCGGGGTGACGCGGCCGCGGATGAATTTGGCGTGGGCGTTGAGCGCGGACACCACATCCTCGGCATTTTCTCCGCCAAGCGGCATGACATAGACATTGGCCAGCTTGAGATCGGGCGTCATGCGCACCTCAGGGACCGTGACGGTGACGGTTTCGAGCAGCGGATCGATGATCTCGTTGCGCGAGAGCAGGGCCGCGATCTCGTGACGCACGCGTTCGCCGACGCGAAGCATGCGCTGGGAGGGTGCCGATGTTGATGCCTTTTTGACCATCTGCGCGAGATAGGGTGCAATTGGCTGCGCGTCAATCGTCACGTTGGCGCAATATGGCCGCATGGCCCTCGCGATAGGTGGGATATTTCAGCCCATAGCCGAGCGCTGATTTGATCCTGGCGTTCGAAACACGGCGGTTTCCCGCATAAAAGGTGCGGGCCATGGGGGAGAGATCGGCGTCTTCAAAGGCGATCTCGGGCGGCGCGATCATGCCGAGCAAGCCGGCTGCGTGGGCGATCACGTCCTGGGGCGGGGCCGGCTCGTCGTCGCAGACGTTGAAGATGCCGTGCAGGCGCTTGTGGGCAGCAAGGGCGGTGATGGCGCCGATATCTTGCACGTGGATACGGTTGAACACCTGGCCGGGTTTGACGATGCGGCGGGCGGTGCCCGATTTGAGCTTTTCGAATGGCGAGCGCGAGGGGCCGTAAATTCCCGCGAGGCGCAGGATGGCGAGGGGAATCGACTTTTCCTCGGCCAGTGCCTGCCAGCCCGCTTCGGCATCGAGCCGGTAGCGGTTGCGGGCCGAGAGCGGTTCGGTGGGCGCGGTTTCGTCGATCCATTCCCCTCCGGCATCGCCATAAACGCCGATGGTGGAAAAATAGCCGATCCATTTCAGGTTCGGCGCGGCCAGAAGGTCGGACCCATGATGGGCGAGCACCGGATCGCCATCGGGGCCGGGGGCGATGGAGACCAGTATGTGGCTGGCGGCCTCCAGCGCCGGGCGCAGGGACGATGATGGGGCCGTGCCATCGAACACATGGCTGGTTACGCCCCGTGCTGCCAGATCGACTGCCTTTTCCGCAGTGCGGGTCGTGGCCGCTACCGGCATGTCGCCGATCAGGCGCAAGGCGTCGATGGTGGCCTGGGCGGAGTAACCTGCGCCGAAGACGAACAAACTTAATGGCTCCATTCGGCTCTGACCTCCGGGTCGGATTCGGTTGCGAGGGATTTGGCGCGCCGGGCTTCGGCCTCGCCGGGATCGGTCAATTGGCGCAGGGCCCATATGGCCATGCCGCGCACCAGCGGGCTTTCATGGGAGAAAAGCCGCTCGATGGCGGGCAGGTGATGGCGGTCGCCCGAATTGCCTGCCGCGACGAGGCAATTGCGCAAAAAACGGGCCGAGCCGAGGCGCTTGACGGGTGTCTGGGCGAAAAAATCGCGAAAGCGCGCGTCGTTTAAAGCCAGCATGTCGCTCAGTTGCGCGTTCCGGATCGCTTGACGGGCGGAGAGTTTGGCGTCGCGGGTGGCGCTGGCGAACTTGTTCCACGGGCAGACCGCAAGGCAATCATCGCAGCCAAAGACGCGATTGCCCATGGGTTTGCGAAATTGGATGGGAATCTGGCCCTTGTGCTCGACCGAATAATAGGCAAGGCATTTGCGGGCATCGAGGCGGAAGGGGGCGGGGAAGGCATTGGTGGGGCAGATATCGAGGCATTTTGTGCAGGTGCCGCATTTTTCCTGTTCCGGCGTGCTGGCGGGCAGGTCGGCCGAGGTGAAGATGGCGCCCAGAAACAGCCACGAGCCCGCATCGCGCGAGAGCAGGACCGTGTGCTTGCCCTGCCAGCCCAAGCCCGCGGCTTCGGCGAGGGGCTTTTCCATCACCGGTGCGGTATCGACGAACACCTTGACCTCGGCACCGGTGCGGCGGGCGAGGAGGCCGGCGAGGTCCTTGAGGCGGCCCTTTATGAAGTCGTGATAGTCGCGCATCTGGGCATAGACAGAGACGTTGGCGAGGGATGTGTTGGTGAGACGGTCGAGCGGGTTTTCATCGGGGCCGTAATTGACGCCCACCATGATGACCGACTGCACATCGGGCCAAAGCGCCTTTGGGGATTGGCGGCGATCCCTTGTCTCTTCCATCCACTCCATATCGGCGTGCCAGCCGCTTTGCAGCGCGGATTGAAGCCTTTGCGGCAGGTCGGGGCGGGCATTGGCCGGCGCGATGCCGAAGGCGGTAAACCCGAGAGACACAGCGCGGGCATGCAGTTCTTCAACGATGGTTTCGCGCTGAGCGCTCAAAAATCAAGGTCCGCGTAGGTGGTCGAGGCGGGCATGCCCACAATGCGATCGCCCAGAAGCGGGCGGAAGGCGGGGCGCGATTTGATGCGGGCGTACCAATCCTTGATTTCGCCGGCCTTTTCCCAGGCGATGTCGCCCATATAGTCGAGGACCGAAATGTGGGCGGCGAGCGCGAAATCGGCAAGGGTCAGCGTATCGCCGGCCAGCCAGCGGCGGGTGGCCAGCACCCAGGAAAAATAGGCAAGATGCTCGGTGAGGTTGGCCTTGGCGATGCGGATGACCGAGGGTTCGGGGGCGCCCGAGCGCAGATCGCGCTTGATGAGCTTTTCTTCCAGAAGATAGGCGGTGACTTCGGGACCGAGTTTTAACAGCACCCATTCAAGCAGGCGCCAGACCTCCATCTTTTCGCCGGCGTTTTCAGGCAGCAAGGCTTCGATATGGCCCTCGGGGCCGAAATTGTCCTCGATATGGGCGATGGTGGCCAGAACGCCCACGACCGGCGGGAACGGCTCATCGAGCATGACCGGGACCGAGGCGGCGGGGTTGATTTCAAGGAAGTCGGGATCGCGGCGCCAGGGCGAAACGTCGACCAGATCGACATCGACGCCGTATTCGGCAAGCATCAGGCGGATGAGCCGGCTTGAAGGATCGAGCTTGTGATGGAGAAGCTGGGGCATGGACCAATCGTATAAATGATGCGGCGCCGTCCGGAGGGACGCAAAAACCTCAAGACGCGATTAGGCCGTGCAAAGTGGGGGGTAATCAAGGTGTTTTTGTGCCCAAACCGTCAAGTTTGGGCACCAATTCAAGTCAACCGGTCAACGAAGGGTTAACCGCGAACCGCTCAGCCATTGACCAGCGGATTGATATGGCGGTCGAACTCGCCATGCTTGCGGAAGCGCCACATATAGGTGGGCAGGATGGCGTCCATGGTGGTGGGCGCTATGCCGAACGCTTCGAGGGTGCGCTTCTGCTTTTTCGCTTCGGGCGAGACGATGTTGTCGATGCCGAGCTGGATGACCTGATCGGGGGTCAGGAGCGGCTTGGGCAGAAGCGAGAAGATTCTGGCGACAGCCATTGCCACAAATTCGGGCAGGGGCAGGACGAGCCGCTTGCGGCGGGTCTGTTCGAGGACGCGCTCGATCACCTGCTCCATGGTGACGATTTCCGGGCCGCCCAGCTCATAGACCTTGCCGGCTTTGACAGCACCTTGGGCGGCAAGGGCGATCGCTTCGGCGACATCGCCGACATAGACGGGCTGGAATTTGGTATCGCGCCCGATCAGGGGCATGACGGGGGACATGCGGGCGATAAAGCCGAACAGGTTGAAAAACCCGTCTTCGGCGCCGAACACCAGCGAGGGCCGCATGATAATGGCTTTGGGGAACGCCTTGAGCACTTCTTCCTCGCCCAGCGCCTTGGCACGCTGATAGGCCGAAGGCGATTGCGGATCGGCGCCCAGGGCGGACATGTGGACGAGAGTGGGCACCCCGGCATCGCGGGCCGCTTCGGCAACGGCCCTGGCGCCCAGGGTCTGGACGGCGCGGAAGCGCTGCTTGCCCTTTTCAAAGAGGATGCCCACCAGGTTGATGACAACATCGGAGCCGCGCACGGCAGCGGCAACCGATTCGGGATAGCGCAGATTGGCCTGGATCGGCTGAATCTGGCCGGGGAACCCGAACATGCGAACATGGCCCGCCAGATCGGGGCGCCTGACGGCCACCCGCACGGAATAGCCACGCCGCGCCAGATCCTGGGTGAGCTGGGTGCCGATAAAGCCCGAGCCGCCGAAGATCGTCGCGATTTTTCTTGTCTTTTCGGTCATTTTAAAAGGGTCCCGTCGCCAAAACGAACGCCTGTGAGGATGGCCCGTTCTAGCCCCGGTGGCTGGCCGATTGCAATCGGTTTGAGGCGGTATGAAGCCGCAGGGGGAAAAGGGGTTGACTCCATCTTCCATTTGTTCTTGTTTTGTTCTTATTAATGTCAGGAGTGATACCGTGAGCGAGCAGGCCGATATTCCCGTTTACGAAGGCAGTTGTCAGTGCGGCGCGGTGCGATTTACGGCCCGCACGCGGCTCGAGGCGCCTTTTCAGTGCAATTGTTCGCGCTGCCGCCGGCTCAATGCGGTGATGCATTCAGTGCCGGGGGATGATTTCGTCCTGCTCGGCGGCAGCGAGGCTCTCAAGACATACAAGTTCAATTCCCACACCATCGCCCACCAGTTCTGCACCCAATGCGGCATCCAGCCGTTTGCCGCAGGCAGTGACGGACAGGGCAACACCATCCATGTCATAAACGTGCACTGCCTGAACGAGCCGCGCTATGACAGGAACGCGATAAGCCATTTCAACGGCGCCGATTTCTGAGCCGCAGATTTTCCCGGCAGGCCAGCGCAAGCTGCATTGACAAAGCCCCAAGGGCACTCTAAAGCGTGCCCCCGTTGCCCAGATGGCGGAATTGGTAGACGCGCTAGCTTCAGGTGCTAGTTCCCGAAAGGGAGTGGAAGTTCGAGTCTTCTTCTGGGCACCATCCCCCCTCTATCCCTTTATTGTTCAAGAACTTTAGGGATTGCAGGGGTTGCCGAACCGAAGAGTGTGCCACATATGTGTGCTCCATGCTCCTCAGGCTCGTGACCCCCGTGAAGCGTTCCGGCTCCTCAAATATCCAGCTCAAGAAGCGAATTCCGCTCGATGTTCTTCCTCTCGTGAGGGGGCAGCAGCTTGCTATTCCAATCGGTGGGGAGTGGGCTTCCGTCACCATCACAGACTCCATGAACACCATCCGGTTGTCGCTGCGAACGGCTGATCCTTCAGCGGCGAAGGTCCGCCAGGCCGAGGCTCTTGCCCACTTGGAGCGGGTCTTCGAGTCCTACCGCACAGACCGACCCGTGGAGCTTCCCCAAAGGAATGCCGTGGCGCTGTCCAAGGTCATCTATGAGGGATGGGCAGAAGGTGAGGCGCGAGAGACCACGGTAGCCCTTGAGCATACCGAAGACGGCTGGAAGGTGGCCGAGGGAGACACTACCGCAGATGAGGCGGAAGGTTTCGCCGCAGTGATGGGACAACTGGTGGCGATAGAGGGTGATGGGGCTGAGGCTCTCGAATCACTTCTCGGGCCTGTGGTTGACCACCAACTGGCGAAGCTCGGGGTCTCACGGCTCACGGCAGCCTCCCGAGAGCGGGTACTGGAAGCCTTCCGCTCAGCGCTCCATCAAGGCCTGGACCAACGAAAGAAGCACGCCAAAGGAGACTTCACGCCTGACCCGAGGGCCAGCAGGTTTCCTCCGCTTGAAGTTGGCCAACAGAGTTCCGACACAAAGTCTAGCCGTCAAACCATCACCGGCCTCGCGGAGGCTTGGTGGGAGGAAGCCAAGGCAGCAGGACGCAGCCAGAGCACCTACGAAACGTATGCCCGAGCAGCCAAGCAGCTTGCAACATTTCTACGGCGGGACGACGCTCGGACAGTGACCACTCAGAACATTATGGACTTCACGTCTCACCGGAGAGACCAAGGGGTCAGCGCGAAGACGATCAATCAGGGTGACCTATCCGCCCTCAACGTGCTCTTTGATTGGGGTCGCCGCAAGGGTCGCGTTCGGGCCAATCCCGTGGACCTCCAGAACAGCAAAGTCATCGCGCCGAATCCCTCGAAGTCCACGGGGAGGCGCAAGAGCTACAGTGATGATGAGGCTTTGGCAGTCCTCAACCATGCCTCGAAGCATAGGTCCAACCGGGAGCGGGCTAAGCTGGTGCTGGCCAAGCAGTGGGTCCCCTGGCTCTGCGCCTACACTGGGGCAAGGCTCGGTGAGATGGCTCAACTGAGGGGCACGGACGTTTTCCAGCAAGCCGGACGATGGGTGTTGCGCATTACCCCTGAGGGCACAGTTACAGTCAAAACCGGCACGGCTCGGACAGTCCCCCTTCACCCCCACCTCGTGGACATGGGGTTCCCTCAATTGGCTCAGGCGGCAGGCAAGGACTTCATGTTTTTGGCTCCCCGCGATGACACCGAGGCCGCTCTGAGAGGAGCGTGGAGGACACTGAAGAACCGCATCACCACGTTCATTCGCGAGGTTGTCACCGACCGCCGACTTCAGCCTAGCCACGCTTGGCGGCACCGCATGGAGACCAAGGCACGAACACTGGGATGGCGCGAGGACGTGACCAACTCCATCACTGGCCATGTGACGCCTGGAGTTGCGGCAACTTACGGTGACATGGAGATTTTGGCCATGTGCAGGGCACTGGACCAGCTCCCTCGCTACGACGCTGAGGGGCCGCCTGCGCCGAAATAGGCAGTTATTTGAAATACAGTTGCCCATCTGAACAACTGCCTGGTGGGTCGAGGCGGGCTCTAATTAGGTGCCTATTTGATAAAGCGGGAATTAAGCGTCCAATAGAATAAGCGGTATTTTTCCCCTCGGCTCCCTATCTGGAACCTGCAAGCCGTAACCCTCTGAGGTAATTGAAGTTATTCGACTGCTCGGCGTCTAGAACCAATTAGGCTTCCATCAGAAGAAGCGATACCCACCCAAACCACGAGTTTTTTGCCTAGCAGGTGGGAAGTTATCCGCTCGTCCTATCCTATCAGTATGTGCCCCAAGTCTGTTGATTGCCGCTGAGAAGTGACCCGGTATTGGGAGATATTTTCGCTGAGAACTGACCCATGTTTGAACGCTATCCTGCTCGTTTTGGGCGGGAGATTGAGGAGTGTTGGACATGGCGTTTTTGAGCGTTATCCGGCGCTGGCATTTCCGGGATGGTTTTTCGATCCGGGAGATTTCGCGGCGCACGGGACTGTCCCGGAATACCATTCGCAAATATCTTCGGTCCGATACGGTTGAGCCGAAGTTCAAGGTGCCTGAGCGACCGAGCAAGATTGATCCTTTTGCCGAGAAGCTGTCAGGCTGGCTGAAGGCTGAGAGCCGCAAACCGCGCAAGCAGCGGCGTACGGTCAAGCAGATCCATGCCGATCTGGTCAGCCTTGGCTTTGAAGGCTCCTATGGTCGGGTGGCGGTTTTTGCCCGGCGCTGGAAAGAGGATCTCCAGCGCCAGCAGAATACCACCGGCCGCGGCGTGTTCGTTCCCCTGGCCTTTGAGCCTGGAGAAGCTTTCCAGTTCGATTGGAGTGAGGACTGGGCGCTGATCGGGGGCGAGCGGGTCAAGCTGCAAGCAGCCCATACCAAGCTCTGCTACAGCCGGGCCTTTGTGGTAAGGGCCTATCTGCTCCAGACCCACGAGATGCTGTTCGACGCCCACAATCACGCCTTCCGCGTGCTGGGCGGCGTGCCCCGGCGCGGCATCTACGACAATATGCGCACGGCGGTCGACAAGGTTGGCCGTGGCAAGGCCCGGCAGGTCAATGCCCGGTTCTCGGCCATGGCCAGTCACTTTGTGTTCGAGCCCGAGTTCTGCAATCCCGCCGCCGGTTGGGAGAAGGGGTTGGTGGAAAAGAACGTGCAAGATGCCCGTCATCGGCTTTTTCAGCCGATACCGCACGCGAACTCGCTCGATGAGTTGAACCTCTGGCTCGAGCAGCGGTGCCAGAGCTTGTGGGAGGAGACCTCTCATGGCGTCGAACCGGGCACCATTGCTGATGCGTGGCGGGTCGAGACCCAGTTCCTGATGGCTGTGCCAAGGCCCTTTGACGGGTTCGTCGAACACACCAAGCGTGTTTCCCCAACGTGCCTGATCCACCTGGAACGCAATCGCTACAGCGTGCCGGCCTCTTTCGCCAACAGGCCGGTCAGCGTCAGGGTCTATCCGAACCGCATTGTCGTGGTCGCCGAAGGCCAGACGATCTGTGAGCACTTGCGGATCATCGACCGCCATCATGGAATTGGGCATACCGTTTATGACTGGCGCCATTACCTGGCCGTGGTCCAGCGAAAGCCCGGTGCCCTGCGCAATGGTGCACCCTTTGCCGACATGCCCGATGGATTCCGGCAACTTCAGCGCCACCTTCTGGGCAAACCCGGTGGCGATCGTGAGATGGTCGAGATCCTGGCTCTGGTTCTCCATCACGACGAACAGGCGGTGCTGGCCGCGGTCGAGATGGCGCTGGAGGCCGGGGTGCCCACCAAGACCCATATCCTGAACCTGCTGCACAGGCTGGTGGATGGCAAATCGACCGCGATCGCGCCCGTCGAGGCACCACAAGCCCTTGTCCTGGGCAAGGAACCTCAGGCCAATGTGGAACGCTACGATACCCTGCGCGGGGACAAGGAGGTGCGCCATGCGTCATGATCCAGCAAGCGCAGCTTTAGTCATCATGCTCAAGAGCCTCAAGATGACGGGCATGGCCCAGGCGATCAGCGAGCTCACCGAACAGGGATCTCCGGCCTTCCAGGCAGCCGTTCCGGTTCTCTCTCAATTGCTCAAGGCTGAGATGGCCGAACGGGAGACAAGATCGATTGCCTATCAGCTCAAGGTTGCACGCTTTCCAACCTACAAGGACCTGGCTGGCTTCGATTTTGCCAGCAGTGAAGTCAATGAGGCCCTGGTGCGCCAGCTTCATTCAGGGGCTTTCATCGACAAGAGCGACAACGTGGTGTTGGTGGGCGGGCCAGGAACCGGCAAGACCCACATCGCCACAGCGCTGGGCATCCAGGCCATCGAGCATCACCGCAAGAGGGTTCGCTTCTTCTCGACCGTCGAACTGGTCAATGCGCTGGAACAGGAAAAGGCTCAGGGCAAGGCCGGACAGATTGCCAACCGGCTTATCCATTCCGATCTGGTCATCCTCGACGAGCTTGGATACCTGCCCTTCAGCGCATCAGGAGGGGCATTGCTCTTCCATCTGCTGAGCAAACTCTACGAGCGCACCAGCGTCATCATCACCACCAATCTCAGCTTTGCCGAATGGGCGAGCGTGTTCGGCGACGCAAAAATGACGACTGCGCTGCTCGATCGGCTGACCCATCACTGCCATATCCTCGAAACCGGAAACGACAGCTTCCGGTTCAGGAACAGCTCGGCCCAAGCCGCAAAAACCAAAAAGGAGAAAGCACCGACTTGACCATCTGACCAAACCCAAATCATATCCACGAGGCGGGTCAATTCTCGGTGAAAATACCGGGTCACTTCTCAGCGGCAATCAACACAGCAGGGCTTCTCCCTCAGGGGTCAGCCGGACATGCTTCGCCCGGTCATCGTGGGGTGAACGCATCGTCTCCACCAAGCCCATGCCGGGGACCCCTTTGCGTTGCCAGTGCCCGAGATAGCGCAGGTGGCGTGACACAGTGGAGGGCGCTAGGTCCAAACGCTTGGCGAGTTCTTTGATGGACAGAGGGTCTTTGATGTCAGGGTCATTGCAATACGTTGCGACCCCTAGGAATGTGTTCATCAGGGCTGCGTTGATCTCACGCTGATGAGCGATGAACAGAAGATTGGCCCGGATAAGCCGCCTCAGGGCCGACATACTATTCGACATTCCACCCCCAACAGTTGTAAACCGATATGCAGTTAATTAACTGAATGTAGGTTAATTCACGGAAATGTCTATAGGGAGAATGCAACGATGTTAGATTTAGCGCTATTCTTGCTGATCCAGTGCCCGTTGGTCGGCTTCGCAGTCGTCTTTGGCGGCCACGTGGTGGGGAACATGATGGACGACCAGACGGGGGCCATTGGGCCGCTCCACAAGTACGGGCTTCTGGTCGGCTTGGGGTTCGTGACAATGATGGTTCACACGATGGTCTCCGGGGGATGGGGATAGCCTAGAACTGACCTGTCACTAAGTATGCGGGAGGGAGCATGACCACTTGGCTTGACGAGGGGCAGAAGTTTGCCCTGCTCGGTTTGCAAGTAGGGCTGGACCCAAATCTCCGGGACGGGCTTGTCGCGGAGGGCCTGGAAGCATACTCCGGACTTCGGCTCGATCTTCCAGGACACTGGCGAGAATGGCTAGGGACCACACAAGTCGAAGAGATTGAGAGCAGCACACTCGTCCTGGTTTGCCGCGCTCCCTCTGTGTCGCCTACGGTGCTAGATGCCGAAAGTGCTCTTCTTAGAGATAAGGTGGGCAGATGGTTGACGGGGCTGATGCTGGAATGCCCACTTGAGTCCGCAAGGGAGCCGTTCTCGGCACTCGGTTCGATGCATGAGGGAGAGTTGGACTTCCGAGAATACGGGACACTCCGGCGGCCCCACAATAGCATCATCCACATCGACATCGAGATTGGGCAGCAGCAACTAGAAGGCGCGGCGAAGGTAGCCGCTGTTATCCAGCACCTAATGCAGACTCCTGGCCCCCACCTGTGGCGGTTGTTCCGATGTCTCTCGATCTACCAGGAAGCACGGGCGCTGCCTGACCCGATGGAGCGCATTCACCAGTTCACCCGATGTATAGAGGGCCTGCTAGCAACCACCACCGGCAACACACGCAATCAATTCAAGAGTCGGACGGAGCTCTTTATTGGCCCAAGACACCACGACATTTTGGGCACGATTTACGACATCCGCAGTGAGGTTGAGCACCTTCACGAGGACCGGAGATTGGAGCCGTTTGACCGCGAGAAACGCCTGGAAATAGCGAAACTGGAAGTCCTGGTTGCTGAATTGGCGCGGCAGATTCTGAGGCGGATACTCAGCGATTTCGATTTGTCTCTTCGCTTCGGCAGTCGAGCCAACTTGCAGCAATTCTGGGCGCTCGACAAAACCGAGCGACAAACCATCTGGGGCCCCATCTATGACCCAATGACGCCCTTAAGGGGAATACGAGAGGACTACATCAGCAATGTAGCTTTGGGCCAAGACCTGGGCTAGTGCAGCGACGTGCCACACAACTGTGCCACAAAGGTTTGCCTCCCTTGCGAAAAACCGCTAGAAACGGGGATATTCTCTGTTCAACTGCACATTCTTCTTCTGGGCACCAATCCTTTTCGGCTCTGCCGAATTTTCCTGAAATATTGCGTTTGATCGATCCCTCCCCACATTGCCTGCGGGGACGAGGCGCGATTGGTCGCAGCCAAGTTGGCATCTGCCGGGTCTAGGCAAAACGCTGCGGGGTGTGGCATCTAGGGACACCTTTGCCTCTCCCCGGAGTATAGAGACGACATGAGCGTTCGACTGCACAAGGGCGATCTGCCCGACCTTTCCCGCTACACCGGACGGCAGGTGGCCATCGATACCGAGACCATGGGCCTTAATCCGGCACGCGACCGGTTGTGCGTCGTGCAGCTTTCGCCCGGCGACGGCACGGCCGATGTGGTCCAGATTCTTCCCGGACAAACCGAAGCGCCCAACCTTGCTGCGCTTCTGGCCGACGAGACCAAGACAAAGCTCTTTCATTTCGCCCGCTTCGACATGGCGGCGCTTTTTGCCGCGTTCGGGGTGATGACCACGCCGGTCTATTGCACCAAGATCGCTTCGAAACTGGTGCGGACCTATACCGACCGGCATGGGCTGAAAGATCTCTCGCGCGAACTTCTGGGCGTCGATATGAGCAAGCAGCAGCAATCGTCTGACTGGGGGGCGGAAACGCTGAGCCAGGCCCAGCTCGATTATGCGGCCTCCGACGTGCTCTATCTGCACGACCTGCGCCGGCATCTCGACCGCATGCTGGCCCGCGAAGGGCGGACCGAGATGGCCAGGGCCTGTTTCGAGTTCCTGCCCACCCGCGCCCACCTCGATCTCGCCGGCTGGCCCGAGACCGACATCTTCGCCCACAGCTAGGTCATGCGATGATCGCTCCTTCGGCCAGCGTCCGACACGAAACCTACCGGCGGTCCCTTGCGCACAATCGGCGCATCGCGGCGCTGCGCTGGATCGTGCCGGTAGTCGGGATCCTGGTTCTGTCGGTGCCCGCGTTCCAGATTGCCGCCAGCATGGTCGGCGATATCGTGCCGATTGAAGGCTTAAGGCTGGAAAACGATACGCTGGTGATCGAAGGGCCGCGCTTTGAGGGGCGGACGGCGACGGGATCGAACTACACGCTGGAAGCGGCGCGGGCGGAATCGCGGGTCGGCAATCTCGATACGGCCGATCTTTACGATCTCTCTGTCGATATTGCCGACGATACCGGGTATTCGGCCCATATCGAATTTGCTTCGGCCGAATGGACGATGAGCACCGAACATCTGGTGTCCAACGAAGATGTAACCGTCCTCGATTCGACCGGGGCACGCGGCGTCCTGGCCGGTGTCGAGGTGGATTGGCCCGCCCAGATCCTGATTTCGGACGGGCCGGTGCGTTTTGCCTTCGACACGGGCGCGCAACTTCATGCCGATACCATGGAACACGACCTGGAGGCGGCGCGCTGGCATTTTACCGGCGTGAACCTCGATATGGTGCCCCAGCCCGACGCCGGTGAGGCACGGGACCCTTTTGGAGCGGAGACGGACAATGATGCGCCTTAGAGTGCTGATCGCATGTTTTGCCCTTGTTGCCGGGCCGGCCCTGGCCCAGAGCACGGCCAGCGATCCGGCCGGGTTCGGAGGGCTGGCCGAGGAGGCCGACGAGCAGGTCAACGTGACCGCCGACAGTCTCGAAGTGCTCGAAAACGAGAGCACGGCGCTTTTTACCGGCAATGTCGTGATCACCCAGGGCACGATGCAACTTGAAGCGCCGCAGGTCAAAACCCTTTACGGAGAGGGCGGACCGTCGGACCTGGAAAGCTTTTCGGCTTCCGGCGGACGGGTGAAAATGGTGTTCGACGAGCAGACCGTGGAAGCGGACACCGCCGACTATGATTTTGGCGACCGGGTTCTGGTGTTTGCCGGCTCGGTTGTGGTGGTCAACGCGAGCGGCACCGTCAACGCCGATCGGCTGGTGATCGATACGCGGGCCGGCACCTCCTCGTTCAGCTCTGCGGGCGGCGGCGGGCGCGTGACCAGCACGTTTACGCCGGGGGGCTGATGGCCGAAATCGACCAGACCGGCTGGCTCGTCGCCCACGGTCTTGCCAAGAGTTTTGGAAAGCGCGCGGTTGTGCGCGACGTTTCGATCGCGGTGCGGCGCGGCGAGGCGGTGGGCCTGCTCGGGCCGAACGGGGCGGGCAAGACCACGGTTTTCACCATGATCATGGGGCTGGTGCGGCCCGATGGCGGGGAAGTGCTGCTCGATGGGCTGCCCATTACCCATCTGCCGCTTTATCAGCGCGGACGGCTGGGCATCGGCTACCTGCCGCAAGAGGCCTCGATCTTTCGCGGCCTCTCGGTCAAGGACAACGTGCTGGCCGTGCTCGAGGGGCACATCAAGAACAAGAAAGAGCGCAACGCGCGGCTCGACGAATTGCTCGACGAGTTCTCTGTCTCCCATTTGCGCGATGCGGACGCCCTGGCGCTGTCGGGCGGCGAGCGGCGGCGGGTGGAAATTGCCCGTGCGCTGGCGGCGGACCCCAAATTCATGCTGCTCGACGAGCCGTTTGCCGGGGTCGATCCGATCGCCGTGGCCGATATCCAGGGGCTGGTGCGCCAGCTGACCCAGCGCGGCATCGGGGTGCTGATCACCGACCATCAGGTTCGCGAAACCTTCGGGCTGGTGGACCGGGCCTATCTGATCCACGGAGGCAAGGTGATGATCCAGGGGCGGCCGGAAACCATCATGGCCGACCCCGACGCAAGACGGGTTTATCTGGGCGAGAGCTTCAAACTTTAGGCCGCACGAACAGCTGGCACCGAAACTTGGCACGGAAATTGTATGGCATGTCTTGAAGGGCTGTCACAAAGCCGCTAGGTTCGCCCCGTCGACGTCCTCGGTTGTCGCGTGTCCGAATCGAACAACCGTTTCCACTTGTTCTGGACACGCTCTGGCCTGGGACGCTTCGATTTGGGGGAACAGAGTGGGAGCTGATTAGGCATGGCGCTTTCGCCACGGCTGGATGTCCGGCAAACCCAGTCCTTGACACTGACGCCGCAATTGATGGCGTCGATCCGGCTTTTGCAGCTGAGCCATCTCGAGCTCAGCGCATTTGTCGATGCCGAACTGATGCGCAATCCCCTGCTCGAAAGCACCGACGCGCCCGATGGCGATACGCCCATGGAGCGCGAGCGGGCCGAGGAAATCGACCCCTATCGCGACGTGGTCGACCATTCCGACCATCTGGGCAGCGCAATGACGATTGCCGACAGCCTCGATACCGACGTGTCCAACGTCTTTCCCGAACAATCGGGGCAGGATTCGCTGAGCCAATCGAGCTCGTGGCCCGAGGGCAAGGGCGGCGCGCTGGGGGGCGAGGCGCCCGATATCGATCAGTATGTTTCCGCCCAGATCTCGCTTGCCGACCATCTGGCCGAACAGGTCAATCTGATCCTCAAGGACCCCGCGGAGCGGCTGATCGCGCGCAGCCTTGTCGATAATCTCGACGAGCGCGGCTATCTGATGGCCGAGATCGGCCAGATCGCCGAGCAGCTGGGGGCAGAAGCGGCGACCGTCGAAGCGGTACTGAGCAAGGTGCAGGGGTGCGAGCCGCTTGGGGTTTTCGCCCGCTCGCTTGCCGAATGTCTTGCGATCCAATTGGCCGACAAGGACAGGCTGGACCCCATGATGGCCGGGCTGCTCGCCCATCTCGACCTGGTGGCCAGCCACGATCTGGCGCTTCTGGGCAAAAAGATCGGCGCGGACCGCGAGGACATCCTCGACATGCTGGCCGAATTGCGCGAACTCGACCCGCGGCCGGGCCGAGCCTTCGATTTTTCCCCGGTGCAATCGGTGGTGCCCGATGTGTTTGTCAGACGCGGCAATGACGGGGGTTGGCAGGTCGAGCTCAATTCCGAGGTTCTGCCCCGGGTTCTGGTCAACCGGGTTTATTATGCCTCGATTTCGAAAAAGACCCGCGATGCGGAGGAAAAGACCTTTCTTGTCGATTGCCTCAATACGGCGAACTGGCTGACCAAGAGCCTCGACCAGCGCGCCCAGACGATTCTGAAAGTGGCGACCGAGATCGCCAAGCAGCAGGACGGATTTCTGCGGCACGGGATTTCCCATCTGCGGCCCATGACGCTCAAGGCCGTGGCGAGCGAGATCGAGATGCACGAATCGACAGTGTCGCGCGTGACGGCGAACAAGTACATCGCCACGCCGCGCGGGCTGTTCGAGATGAAATATTTCTTCACCACCGCGCTCAATTCCTCTTCGGGCGGCGACGACCATTCGGCTGAGGCCGTGCGCCACCGCATTCGCCAGTTGATCGAAGCGGAACGGCCCGAGGCGATCCTTTCGGACGATACGATTGCCGAAATGCTCAAGAACGAGCAGGGAATCGACGTGGCGCGACGCACCGTGGCCAAATACCGCGAGGGCATGGGCATCGCCTCCTCGGTGATCCGGCGGCGCCAGAAGAAAGCGCAAATGGCGTAAACCCCTGCCTCGGGCAAATGGTCTATTGACCCTCCTAGCGATTGCCATCTACACAGTTTTTTCCAGATTTGCGGGGAGTCCATGGCAGAGCGCGCCCATTCTTACGATTACGACCAGTTGCTGGCCTGTGGGCGCGGTGAGCTTTTTGGACCGGGGAATGCGCAATTGCCGCTCCCGCCCATGCTCATGTTCGACCGCATCACGCGGATCGATGATGATGGCGGCCCCCATGGCAAGGGACAGGTGCGCGCCGAACTCGACGTCACGCCCGATCTTTGGTTCTTTGCCTGCCATTTCCACGGCGACCCCGTGATGCCCGGTTGCCTGGGGCTCGATGCGCTGTGGCAGATGACCGGATTTTTTCTCGGCTGGGGCGGATCGCCCGGGCGCGGTCGCGCGTTGGCGGGAGAGATCAAATTCACCGGCCAGGTTACAAATGACGTGAAACTGGTTGAATATGGTATCGACATCAAGCGCGTCATGCGCTCGAGACTGACGCTGGGAATTGCCGACGGCTATGTGAAAGCCGACGGAAAAACCATATATGAGGCCAAGGATTTGCGGGTCGGCCTTTTTACGGACATGGGCGCCCTGTAAGTTTTGGGCCGAACTTTACGTCTGACAAGAAAGACCAAGGGGCATAAATGAAGCGCGTTGTGGTCACCGGCATGGGGATCGTCTCCTCGATCGGAAACACTCTCGACGAGGTGCTCGACAGCCTTAAAAACGCGCGTCCGGGGATTTCCCGGGCGTCCGATTATGTCGATCTGGGCTTTCGCTGCCAGGTGCATGGCGCGCCCACGCTCGACCCGTTTGAAGTGCTCGACCGGCGCACCACGCGCTTTATGGCCAAGGGTGCCGCCTGGAACTATATCGCCATGCAGCAGGCCATCGAAATGGCCGGGCTCGAGGAAAAAGACGTCAAGAACCCGCGCACGGGTATTGTTATGGGATCGGGCGGGCCTTCGACACGCGCAGTGGTTGAAGCTGCCGACATCACCCGCGAAAAAAAGAGCCCCAAGCGCATCGGCCCGCTCGCCGTGCCCAAGGCGATGAGTTCGACCGCTTCGGCAACGCTGGCCACCGCCTATGGCATTCTTGGGGTCAATTATTCGATCTCTTCGGCCTGCGCGACGTCGAAACACTGCATCGGGAACGCGTACGAACAGATCCAGCTGGGCAAGCAGGATATCGTTTTTGCCGGCGGCCACGAGGATCTCGACTGGTCCATGTCGAACCTGTTCGACGCCATGGGCGCCATGAGCTCGGATTTCAACGATACGCCCGAAAAGGCATCGCGCGCCTATGACGCAAATCGCGACGGGTTCGTGATTGCAGGGGGCGCCGGGGTTCTGGTGCTCGAGGAATACGAACACGCCAAGGCGCGCGGCGCCAATATCATTGCCGAACTGATCGGCTATGGCGCGACCTCGGACGGCTACGACATGGTGGCCCCTTCGGGCGAGGGCGCGGTGCGCTGCATGCGGTTGGCGCTTGAAACGGTCAAGGCGCCCATCGACTATATCAACCCGCACGCCACTTCGACCCCGGTGGGTGACCGCAAGGAAATCGAGGCGCTGCGCGAAGTGTTCGGCAATGAGGACAAGTGCCCGCCGCTGTCGGCCACCAAGTCGCTGACCGGGCATTCGCTGGGCGCGACGGGCGTGCAGGAATGCATCTATTCGCTTCTGATGATGCAGAACCGCTTTATCTGCGAGAGCGCCAATATCGAAACCCTCGATCCCGATTTTGCCGACATGCCGATCCTGCGCCAGCGTCGCGACAATGTGGATCTGGGCGTCGTGCTGTCTAACAGTTTCGGGTTTGGCGGAACCAACGCAACGCTGGTGTTCAAGCATCCCGAGGCCTGATTTCTGCCTCACGGGCCGCACCGCGAAAGTCATGACGGGCCAAAACCGCCCTATGACATTCGCTGGCCCTCCGGCGGGGCGGCGAACGGTCGCCGAGGTCCTCGCTGCGCTCGTCCGCGGTGGCAATCGCGCGATGGTAAAGCGGCAGCCCGCTATCTGTAACTCATGATCCGGCTCTCGCCGGTGCGGGCGGAGTAGATCAGAAGCTTTCCCAGAAGCGGTTCGCCGAAACCGGCGAGGTATTTGATGGCCTCGTTGGCCATCATGGTGCCCACGATTCCGGGGAGAACGTTGAGAACACCGACAAGCTCGCAGGGCGGGCTGTCCTCGGGGGTGGGATCGACCGGATAGAGGGAAGCGAAATCTGGCCAATGGGTGCCGTCTTCGCGCTTGAGGAACGGCGCCAGGACAGTGATCGAGCCGTCGAAGGGGCCAAGAGCGCCGGTGACGAGGGGGATCTTCAGATCCGCGCAGACCGCGGCCACCGCGCGCTTGGCGGCGAAGCTGTCAGTGCCTTCCACAACCAGATCGGCGCCAGCCAGAAGATCTTTTGCATTGTCCGGCGTGAGGCTCTCAACCTGGGCCGACGGCGCGATCTCGGGATTGAGTCGTGCGGCGAACCGTGCGGCCGCCTGAGCTTTGGGCGTGTCCAGATCGGCGTCCGAATAGATCACCTGCCGGGAAAGATTGGAGAGCGACACGCTATCGGGGTCGATGATGGTGAGCTTTCCGATCCCGGCTCCGGCAAGATAGGCGATCACCGGCACGCCCAACCCGCCGGCACCGACAATCACCACATTGGCCGCGCTGAGCCTTTGCTGACCGGCGCCGCCCATATCCTTGAGCACGATATGGCGGGCGTAGCGGGCCGACTGAGCGGGCGTTAAAACCACCTTATTGAACATCCCCAACCGGCAACGCGATGAAGCGCCGGTCAGGCCCTTCGAACCCGTGCGACCAGACGGAAAGCACGGCAACGGAAGATGCATTGTCCCAGGAGTCGAACGGGTTGAAGATTCCGTAGAATTTATAGGTGATGACGCAGTGGCGTGAAGCGGGCACGCTTGTGTCGCGATAAATCTCTTGGGTGATGCCGTCGGCCTGCCGCATCACCGCGACGCCCATCGGGGTGCCTTCGAAGAATTCGCAATCCTGGGATGATGGCGCCTTGAAGATTTCGAGGTTCAGCGTGTATTCGCCCGAGATTTCGGCAAGGCCATAGCTGGGAATGCCGTAAGAAATCGACAGCCCATCATCGCCCAACTCGCCGTCGCCGCGCAGGGCCAGGGGAACAGCGGGACGGGAGATGCCGAGTTCGGCAAGGGCCTTTGCCGCCTCCGCATGCGCCTGGGCGCGGGCGTCGGCGACCGGGGCCATTTCGGTATCGATACGGACATCGAACGGCGCGCCGCCCACGAAACTGTCGATGGAAAGATCGATCAGGAAAATTTCCGCATAAGCAAAGCCCGAGCCATCCTGAATGCCGAACTGCTCGAAGGCGAAGTATCGCCCGTCTTGGGAATAGCCGATGGCATCGAACTGGGCGCTGTCACCAGCGAAAGCGGGTACGGCCGCTGCGAAAGCGAGGGCAAGGCCAAGCCATTTAAGGTGGTCGCGCTTCCGAACCGAAAAAGCGGTTCGCATCCCCGATCGGGGTCGAGGACATGCTTTTTCTGGAAACGCTCTAGGTCCCCGTCGAGCCAAATCCACCAGTGCCACGTTCGGTCTCCTCGAGTTCGTCCACTTCCAAAAGCGCGATATCGGGCACGGCGGCAATCACCATCTGGGCGATCCTGTCGCCACGCCGTATATCGAACGGATCAGGGCCATGATTGACGAGGATGGCCTTGACCTCCCCGCGGTAATCGGCGTCGACCGTACCGGGCGCATTGAGCACGGTAACACCGAGCCGGGCGGCAAGACCAGAGCGCGGCCGGATCTGGGCCTCGTAACCGACCGGCAGGGCCAGCGCGAAACCGCAGGGCACCAGCGCAAAGGCGCCGGGGGCAATGACAAGGGTCTCGTCCTGGGCCACCGCGGCTGCAAGATCATAGCCCGATGCCGCCGTGCTCTGGCGCATGGGCAGGGGCAGGCCCCGCCCATGCTCAAGCCATTTGAACCTGACTGTCATGGCCTATTTCTGGACGACCGCGTAGATTTCCTCGGGCATATCGAGGGTCGCGGCGAACAGATCGACAAAGGGAATTTCATAGCTTGCCGACATGCCATCGGCCGAAATTTCCATGTTGGTGTCCACGATGGTGCCGCCGGCGACCGCAAGGGTGATGGCGTGGCCCTCAAACATCGAGCTGATCATCGCCTGCATCTGGGGGTCCTGTTCCTCGCCCATGCTTTCATCAAGCGAGGCGGCGAGATCGCCGGTGGGGAAGGTGACGCGCACCTGACCGCCGCCAATGGCTTCGATCACCGGGCCTTCTCCTTCTTCAGCATCGAACTCGAGCTCGTCAAAGGGACCCGATTCAACGACGATGCAATCGATCATGTCACCATTTTCGATCAGTTCGCCTTCGGCGCAGAATTCGTCGTCACCACCCTCGGCCTGGGCATTCATCATCTCGACCATGTCGGCGGCCATGGAGGTGACCATGGTGGCCTCGGCCTCGGTTTCGCTTTGCACGTCGACAGTCATCGAAACGTCCATGCATGCGGTAAGCAGCAGGGCCAGGCCGCTGGCGCCGGCCAGACGGGTCATCGTGGTCATGGTCATCGGGTATCCCTTCCTCAACAGTTTGGCGCACTGTGGTCGGAAACAAGCAGATTTTGCAAGACGCCAGAGCATTTCTGCGCTTCTTCGAATCGCAAAAATTCTCTTGCTCTTCGGTTTGTCGCGCTTCCGAACCGAATAAGTGGTGTCCATTTATTCTGGAAGCACTCCGGGCTCAGTTGCCGCCGGCAAAATGTTTCGCGATCCGGTCCGCAAGTTTCTCGGCCACGGCGGCTTTCGATTGCGGACCCCAATCATCGGTGCCGGTGCCATCGAGAAACAGAATGCGGGTGTCGGCGCCGCCGAAAACGCCGGTTCCCGGGCTTACATCATTGGCGAGAAGCCAATCGCAGCCCTTGCGCGCCAGTTTGTTTCGGGCGTGGGTTTCAAGGTTTCCCGTTTCGGCGGCAAAGCCAATGACCAGATTGGGGCGTTCGCCCGCAGGGAGGTGGGAGACCGAAGCGAGGATATCGGGGTTGGCGACAAAATCGAGTTCAGGCGCAGCACCCGACCCATCCTTTTTCAGCTTGGCGTCGGCGGGCTCGGCAACGCGCCAGTCGGCAACGGCTGCGGTAAAGATCGCCGCATCGGCGGGCAGCGCGGCGGTGACTGCCGCTTCCATTTCGACGGCGGTTTCAACCGGGATGATTTCGCAGCCTTTGGGCTTTGAATATTCGGCCGGGCCAGTGACGAATTTGACGATAGCACCCTGTGACGCGAGCGCTTCGGCAATGGCGGTGCCCTGGCGGCCCGAGGACGCGTTGGAGATGTAGCGCACCGGATCGATCGGCTCGCGGGTGGGCCCGGAGGTGACGATGACCGTCTTGCCCTCCAGAGGTCGCGGTCCGGGTCCATGGGAGAAGTGATCGGTGATGGCGGCGAGAATATCTTCGGGTTCGGCCATGCGGCCCGCGCCGAATTCGCCGCAGGCCATATCACCCTCTTCGGGGCCGACAAAGGCTATGCCATCGCGGCGCAGCGTTTCGATGTTGCGCCGGGTTGAGGGCGCTTCCCACATGCGCACATTCATGGCCGGAGCGGCGAGCACCGGAGTGATGGTGGCCAGAAGGCAGGTGGTGGCCAGATCGTCGGCCAGCCCGTTGGCCATGCGCGCCAGGATGTTGGCAGTAGCCGGCGCGACAACGACCAGATCGGCCGAGCGGGAAAGCTCTATATGGCCGATCTCGGCCTCGCGGGTCAGATCGAAAAGGTCGGACAGGGCCGGGCGGCCGCACAGCGTTGAAATGGTCAGGGGAGAAACAAACTGTTTTGCCCCTTGTGTCAAAATCACCTGCACCGTTCCGCCCGCTTTCTGGATCAGACGGATCAGCGTGATGGCCTTGTAGGCGGCTATGCCGCCCGAAATGATCAAGAGGATGTGCTTGCCGGCAACACTCACAGCGCGCCTCCCAGATGGGCGATCAGACTGATGATCGCCAGAACGATTGTTGCAAGGCTCCCCCATTTGAGGGTTTCGATCAACGGGTCCGTTTTGTCCTGACGCATCTGGTCGGCTTCGAGCCGGGTCAGAACGCGCTCGGCGCGGCGGCCCAGATCAGGGAGCCGCCTGGCCAGGTCGAGCGCCTCGTCGATGGCCTCTTTGGCGATTTCGAGCTTGCCCTGCGGCCCGACCGCGCGGCGCACCCATTCGCCAACCACCGGTTCGGCGGCGGTCCACATGTTGAATTGCGGATCGAGCAGGCGGGCGGTGCCTTCGGCCAGCACCATGTTTTTTTGCAGCAGAACCAGTTCGGGCCGGGCGGTCATGTCGAACAGCTCGGTCACCTCGATCAGCTGGGCCAGAACCCGCGCCATGGAAATCTCATCGGCGCCGCGCCCGACCAGCGGTTCGCCGATGGCCCGGATGGCCTGGGCGAAATCGTCGATGGTGTGGGTTTGCGGCACATAGCCGATATCGAGGTGCAGTTCGGCCACGCGGTAATAATCGCGGGTGATGAAGCCATAGAGGATTTCGGCAAGGAAGCGCTGCTCACGCTTGCCGATCCGACCCATGATGCCGAAATCGACGGCGACGATGCCGCCGGTTTTCGGGTCGGCAAACAGATTGCCCGGGTGCATGTCGGCGTGAAAAAATCCGTCGCGGATGGCCTGGCGCAAAAAGCTCTGGATCAGGCCCGCGGCAAGCTTTTTGCGGTCCATGCCCGCCGCTTCGATCTTTTCGACCTCGCGGATGGGGATGGCGTCGATCCAGCCGGTGGTGAGGACCGAGCGCCCGGTCTGTTCCCAGAATACATCGGGGACCCGAAAATCGCCGTCATCGCCCAGATTGTCGGCAAGCTCGGACATGGCGGCCGCTTCCATGCGCAGATCCATCTCGAGCATGGCCGAGCGAGCCAGCGCATCGACGACCTTCTTGCCATTGAAGCGCCGCGTGGCGGGCATGAACCGCTCGGCAACCCCGGCCAGGGCATAAAGCCCATCGAGATCGCGGGCAAAACGCTCGCGGATTTTGGGGCGCAGGAGCTTGACGGCGACGAAGCGCTCGCCCTGCGGCGTTTGGAGCCGGGCCTTGTGGACCTGGGCGATCGAGGCGGCGGCGAGGGGCGGGGAAATGTCCTTGAGCGCTGCGGCCTTTTCGCCCAGCGCTTCGGCGAGGAGGCCGGGGACGAGCTTTTCATCGAACGGGGGCAGCGCGTCCTGTAGAGCGGCGAGATCGGAAGCGATTTCAAACCCGACGATGTCGCGCCGGGTGGCGAGAACCTGGCCAAGCTTGACATAGACCGGGCCGAGCCGGGTCAGGGCGTTGGCCAGCCGCGTGACGCGACCGGTCTTGCGCACATCGCGCTTTTCGATCAGTCGGCCAATGCCGACCAGCAGCTTGGCGGACGGCGGAATGGGGTGGCCCTCGGCGAGCGAGAGCGCGCCCTCGCGGGCCAGAACAAAGCCGGCCCGTGCGAGCCTTAGATAGGTCCCAAGCCCCATGGTCAGAGTTTCCAGCCCCCGTGAAGAGCGGCGATATTGCCGGAAAGCGCGGTGTGGGTAACGCGCTTGAAGCCGGCGGTTTCGATCATGGTCGAGAATGTGGTCGGATCGGGGAAGTTGCGAATGGATTCAACGAGGTACTGATAGGGCTGGGCATCGCCGGTCACCATCTTGCCCATGGGCGGAATGAGGTGATCGGAAAAGAGATCGTAGATCTTGTCGAGTACCGGCACATCGACTTTGGAAAATTCGAGCACCAGAATGCGGCCGCCGCGTTTGAGAACCCTGTGCGCTTCGCTCAACGCCTTGTCGATGCGGGGTACGTTGCGGATGCCGAAGGCGATGGTGTAGGCATCGAAACTGTTGTTTTCAAACGGCAATTCTTCGGCATTGGCCTCAACGAAATCGACATTGGCCGGATAGCGCCAGGACTTGGCGCGTTCGGCGCCGACGGCGAGCATGTCGGCATTGATGTCGGAGACCGTGACCCTGGCATAACCATGGCTGGCATTGAGGATGCGCATGGCGACGTCGCCGGTGCCGCCGGCCATGTCGAGCACTCTGTAATCGCGCGACCCGGAGCGGGGCGGGGCGAGGCGGGCGACCATCAGGTCCTTCCAAACTCTATGGATTCCACCGCTCATCAGATCGTTCATCAGATCGTAGCGCGAGGCCACCTTATGGAAGACATCGTTGACCAGGCCCTGCTTTTCGCCCAGCGGGACGGTGCGCGTTCCGAAATGGGTGGTTTGAGCGTTGTCGGTCATCTCGCGCCTCTCTGCTTGGCTGACAGCCCGGTTATGGGCTTGGCCGATCGATAACGCAAGGTGTAGAGCTTTGGCGAAATCGTCGCAAACACTGGCGGCAAAATGTATGAACTTGAGTGAAATTCATGCCCGAATTGCCCGAAGTTGAAACCGTGCGGCGCGGACTGGCCCCCTTCATCGAGGGCGCGCGGATCGAGAGCGTCACGCTCAACCGTCCCGACCTGCGGTTTCCGTTTCCCGAGGGGTTCGTTTCCCGGCTCGAAGGACAGACGATCACCCATCTTGGGCGGCGGGCCAAATATCTGATCGCGACGCTCTCGGATGGCGGAGCGTGGCTCTCTCATCTGGGGATGACCGGGGCGTTTCTCGTCGCCGACCGGCCGCTCGACGAGGCGAGCCGTCTCAACAAGGGCGATGGCACCGGCAAGCATGTTCATGTGGTGGCGAGCCTCACCCATCCTTCGCGCGGGCGCGTTACTCTATCCTATAGCGATCCGCGCCGGTTCGGGTTCATGGACCTGTTTGCGCCCGGGGCGGCCAACCCGTTCACCGATTCTCTGGGTCCTGAACCCTTGGGGAACGATCTGAGCGCGCCCTATCTGGCGCAAAGGCTGAAAAACAAGAAGGGGCCGATCAAGACGGTGCTGCTCGACCAGCGGGTGATCGCCGGGCTGGGCAATATCTATGTGTGCGAGGCACTGTATCTGAGCGGAATCGATCCGCGACGGGCCGGCGGCACACTCAATGGCGGCGAGATCGAAAAGCTCGTGGCGGCAATCCGGCAGGTGCTGGCGGCGGCGATCGCGGCGGGGGGCTCGACGCTCAAGGATTTTGCAAAGGCGGACGGCCAACCGGGCTATTTCCAGCACTCCTTTGCGGTGTATGGCCATGAGGATGATCCCTGCCCGAGGCCGGGATGCGGCGGAACGACAGAAAGAATCGTTCAAGCGGGGCGCAGCACATTTTTTTGCCCGGCGTGCCAGCGCTAAAGCGTTTGACTCTCAAATCCCCGCTCTCTATAGAGCAGCCTTCGCTGGGCGCGCCGCAAGGGGCGCCCGTTCCGGTTGTGCTTGCCCCAGGGGTTCAAGCACGCAAGGCATATCCGCCACGAGGAATTTAAAAAAATGGCAAATACCACTTCGGCCAAGAAGGCCGCCCGCAAGATCGAAGCCCGGACCGCCAAGAACACGGCGCGCCGCAGCCGCGTTCGCACCTATCTGCGCAAGGTTGAAGAAGCGATTGCTTCGGGCGACCAGGCAGCTGCCGCAGCCGCGCTGCGCGCCGCCGAACCCGAACTGCAGCGCGCTGCCGGCAAGGGCGTGTTCCACAAGAACATGGCCGACCGCAAGGTTTCGCGCCTCGCCAAGCGCGTCAAGGCACTGGGCGCCTAAAGCCCTCCCAATACCTATCGACCCGATCGTGTTTCGGGTTTGAGAACAAGTTTCCAAGGCCCCCGGTTGGGGGCCTTTGTCTTTTTTGAAGGCGCGCCGATTTTGCGTGACATTTCCGACACGCCAGGGTCACAAACCTGCAATGTGACGGTCCTGGTGACCGGGGTCGGAAAAAATAATCCGATGAGACTCAAAACGGCCCCAACGGGAATCTGCAAGGAGTCCCATACCCTTAAAATTTGCGCGCCCGGCCCGCCCTTTGCGGCGAGCGACACGGGCAGCGAGTCAAGCGGATTTTTGGCCAAATCTGCGGTTGTGCGCAAAAATTTGACTGTCTAAAATGGGCTCGTTGGATCAGAAAGAGGCTGGCGAAAGACAAGTCTAGCGCCTCCTTCACACGGGTAAACCAAGGGGACAGCGATGAACGGTTCAGATCATTTTCGGCTTGTAGCGAGCCGTCATGGTGTAATGGCCGTGCATCCAAAGTTCCTGGTTCACTTCTAGACTGACAAAGACGGATTTCGTCTTTCCTTAGGCGCTGCTGCGCCGATTTCAATTTGTAGCGGTAGGGTACTGCGCAGGAAATGCTTGCGCGGGGGCGTAAATTTATTGTCTCGGTCAACGGGGCGAATTGGGGAAAACAGGGGTGCCGCCGGGGATGGGCGGGACGTCATAGCTATAAGAGGCAACAGCAATGGATTCGATCGCGGCTGCGGATCGGGGAACTTGGGAAAAAGGTGACGGCAAAGCGGGCGGAGTTCCGCAAAAGACGACAACAGGGGCTCAAGGGGGAACGAAGATGACCATGGATGCCGATCAGGTCTGGTTGCGCGTGCGGGCGCGGCTGAGGGCGGCTGTCGGCGAAGACGTCTTTACGTCCTGGTTCGCCCGGCTCGAACTGGAAGAAGTCGTGGGCGATCTCGCTCACCTTTCGGTCCCCACGCGATTCTTGTGCTCGTGGATCCAGTCCAACTATGTCGAAAAGATTCTCGAGGCCTTCACAAGTGAAGACCAGTCCATCGGCCGGCTGCACCTGACGGTGCGGGTCAATGGCCAGGCGCGGCCCCGGCTGGTGAGCTCGAACGAGCCCTCGGCCACCGAGGCGGATGCCCCCGCCAGCACCCAGGAGGTGCGCAAGATTCCGGCGCTGGTGACCAGCCAGCCGGCCAGCGGCACGCGCGCCAATGCGCTTTCGGGCTCGGCGCTGGACCGCAAGCTGACCTTCGACACTTTTGTTTCGGGCAGCGCCAATGAAATGGCGCTCAATGTCGCCAAGCAGGTCGCCTCGGCGGCGGCCAACAATGTGGTGACCTTCAACCCGGTCTATCTCCATTCGTCGGTGGGTCTGGGCAAGACCCATCTTCTCAATGCCATTGCCTGGGCGGCCGGCGCCTCGGACACCTCGCGCAATATCGTCTATCTGACCGCCGATCATTTCATGTACCATTTCATCACGGCGGTGCAGCACCAGTCGGCGCTGGCCTTCAAGGAATGGCTGCGCGGCATCGACCTGCTTCTGATCGACGACATGCAGTTCTTGCAGGGCAAATCGGCCACCGAGTTCGGCCATACGCTTTCCACCCTGATTTCGGGCACCAAGCAGGTGGTGGTTGCGGGCGATGCGCCGCCGCGCGATCTCGAGATGCTTGACGACCGGGTGCGCTCGCGCCTTTCGGGAGGGTTGGTGATCCCGATCACCCAGTTCGATCCCGAGCTGCGCCGCGCCATCGTCCAGAAGCGCGCCGATCAGGCGGCAAGCCGGTTTACCGGGCTGAGCTTTCCCGGCCCCGTCATCGATTACGTGGCCCGCTCGATCGTGAGCCATGGCCGCGACCTGGACGGCGCGGTCAACCGGCTGGTGGCCGCCAACCAGCTGACCGGTGAGCCGATCACCGTGGGGCTTGCCGAAAAGACCCTGCAGGATCTCATTCGCTCGCGGGAAACGCCCCGCGTCCGGATCGAGGACATCCTCAAAATCGTCGCCCGCCACTACAAGGTGCCGCGCAACGAGCTTTTGTCGTCGCGCCGCTCGCGCGACGTGGTGCGCCCGCGCCAGATCGCCATGTATCTGGCCAAGTCGCTGACCTCGCGGTCTCTTCCCGAAATCGGCCGCCGGTTCGGTGGACGCGACCACACAACGGTGCTCCATTCGGTGCGCAAGGTGGAGCAGCTGATGAGCCAGGACGGTGAGCTGACCCAGGAAATCGAACTGCTCCGGCGCATGCTGGAGGAGTGAGCAGCGGCGGGCCCATATGGGCCCGCAAAATCGCTCCGGTGGAGCGATTTTAGCTGCGAACGCCCTGAAGCCTGTGGCTGAAGGGCTGACCCGCGATCCAAAGCGCCGGTGGCGCTTTGGAAGGCAGACTAGGGCCCAGGACGCCATGCGCGAGGGCCGACGGTGCGGGAGTGTGCCCCAACGCAATCCTTGTTACAGCTCTAATCCATAAAGACCATAGATGACGGTCAGCATCCGCCACGCCACTGAGGCCGATACCGCGCAGATTCTCGCCATTGTCGCGCCGATCCTGGCGGCCGGGGAAACCTACGCCATTGCGCGCGATCTCGATGAGGCTGGCGTTCTGGCCTATTGGTTCGATCCCGCGCACGAGGTCTTTGTCGCTGAAGAGGACGGCACCGTCCTTGGGACCTACTACCTTATGGCCAACCAACAAGGCGGCGGGGACCATGTGGCCAATTGCGGCTATATGACGGCCCCTCAATCACGGGGGAAAGGCGTTGCGCGAACCATGTGCCGGCATTCGCTGGCGCGTGCCGCGGAGCGCGGCTTTCGCGCCATGCAGTTCAATCACGTTGTCTCCACCAACAGCCGCGCCGTCGCTCTTTGGCAATCGCTGGGTTTCCATATCGCGGGGGTCTTGCCCGCAGCCTTCCATCATCCGGTGCATGGCTATGTCGACAGCTATGTGATGTTCAAGACGCTCTAGGCCGTCGCGGAAACCGGCGACCGGCCCGGCAAACGCCCACAGGCGGCGAATTTCTTCTGTGAAGCGGGGTTCTGGAACGGGGTGGGGCCTTGCGTTTTTTTGCCCGGCGATGCAGGGTCTGTGCCCGGCTTTTGCGCCGGTGACGGCCCGTCCAGGGCTGCCGAAAACCAGACAGAAAAGATCAGGGGTCCAAAAAGCCATGAAGGTCACGCTCGAGCGCAACCATCTGCTCAAGTCACTGGGGCATGTGCACCGCGTTGTCGAGCGGCGCAACACCTATCCGATCCTCGCCAACGTTCTGATGAGCGCCACGGGCGACGGGCTGGATTTGCGGGCCACGGACCTTGATATCGAAGTGACCGAGACGGTGCCGGCCATGACTGCCACGCCGGGCACGACGACGGTTCCCGCGCACACGCTCTACGAGATCGTGCGCAAGCTGTCCGATGGCGCCGATGTGGTACTGGAGACCGACGGGAACGATCAGATGCTGATCTCTTCGGGCCGGTCGCGGTTTCATCTCGCGTGCCTCAACCCCGACGGATTCCCTGACCTGAAATCGGGAGCGTTCACGCATACCTTTGCGATCAAGGTCCAGACGCTCAAAGACCTGATCGAGCGCACCCAGTTCGCGATTTCCAACGAGGAAACGCGCTATTATCTCAACGGGATCTTCGTTCACACCGTCGACGGCCCGGACGGGGTCGTGATGCGGGCCGTGGCGACCGACGGGCACCGGCTGGCGCGGGTGGAAGCCGAAGCGCCGCAGGGTTCGGCCGGGATGCCGGGCATCATCATTCCGCGCAAGACCGTGGCCGAAGTGCTCAAGCTGCTCGACGGGGTCGAGGACGAGGTCAAGGTCGAGCTTTCCGACACCAAGATCCGCTTCACGCTGGGCGGGGTGATCCTGCTCTCAAAGCTGATCGAGGGCAGTTTCCCCGATTACGAGCGTGTAACGCCGAAAAACAACGACAAGGCGCTGGTTGTCGACCGCGACAGCCTGGCGCGGGCCGTGGACCGGGTTTCGACGATTGCGTCCGAACGCGGTGGCAAGGCGGTGAAACTGGCACTGACGCCGGGGCAGCTCGAATTGAGCGTGACCAATCCCGATCACGGCACGGCGAACGAAGAACTGGCGGTCGAGTTTGACCTCGAAGGGTTCGAGATCGGGTTCAACGCGCGCTATCTGCTGGAAATCATCGCCCAGATCCGCACCGAAAACGCGACCTTCATGTTCAACGACGCCGGATCTCCGACGCTGGTCAGAGAAGACGGGGAGACCAAGGCGCTCTTCGTTCTGATGCCGATGAGGGTTTGACAATTGGGGTGAGGCCGGGCTGCAAACGGCGTTTTTGTGCGCTTCCGGTCCTCACGTACATAAAGTACGCTCCGGTCCGGTTCTCCAAAAACACCATTTTCGCCGCAGCCTGACCCCAATTGGGCTCAGAGGAACGCTCCGGGCAAATACGGTGGCCAATTTAAGCCGATGACCGATGCACAGCGCTATATTTCCCGGCTGCGGCTGACGGGGTTTCGCAATTATCCTAGCGCCGCGCTCGATCTCGATCATCGCCATGTGGTGCTGACCGGCGAGAACGGGGCGGGCAAGACCAACCTCATTGAAGCGATTTCGCTTCTGGCGCCGGGGCGGGGGCTGCGACGGGCCGGGTTCGATACGCTGGGAATTGTCGGCGGGGACGGGCTTTGGGCCGTGGCGGCCAGCATCGAGACCGCTTATGGGCCGGTCGATATCGGGACCGGGGCCAGTGCCGATGCCTCCGGGCGCCGGGTGCGGATCAACGGCGCCAATGCGCGGGCCGTCGAGGAGATGAGCGAGCATGTGCGCATCTTATGGCTGACGCCATCGATGGACGGGCTGTTTACCGGACCGGCCAGCGAGCGGCGCAGGTTTTTGGACCGGCTGGTCACGGCGCTCCATCCGGGCCATTCGAGCACCGTGACCGACTTTGAAAAGGCCATGCGCCAGCGCAACCGACTGCTCGAAGACGGCGGGGATGGGGCCTGGCTGAGCGCCATTGAAGCGCAGATGGCCGAATTGGCCACCGCGATCTATTTCGCGCGCGCCGATTCGCTGGCCCATCTGCAGGCGTTGATGGAAAAGTCGGTGGCCGATACGGGATTTCCGGGCGCGCTTTTGGCGATCACGCCGATGATGGAGGGGGAAATCCCCCAAACCGCCAGTGGGCTGGAAGCGGCGCTGGCCGGGCTGTGGCGCAGTGCCAGAGGACTTGATCGGGCGGCCGGACGCACCACATTGGGACCACACCGCATCGATCTCGATGTGACACACGCCCCAAAATCGATGCCGGCGGGTTTGTGCTCGACAGGCGAGCAGAAGGCGCTGCTGATCGGGCTGGTTCTGGTCCATGCGCGGCTGGTTTCGACAATGACCGGGATCACACCGATTTTGCTGCTCGACGAGATTGCCGCCCATCTCGACCCCGTGCGGCGCGGGGCGCTGTTTGACGCGCTCGAAAAACTGGGCACCCAGTGCTGGATGACCGGGACGGACCCGGTGCTTTTTGCCGCTTTGGGCGAACGCGCGCAGCATTTTTCGGTCCATTCGGGCGTGGTGCGGCCCGCGGGTTGAAAAAGCCGTCACATTGTGGTGCTGGACCGTTAAAAACAGGCCAAATTGCTTGGGGATAAGTCCCCAATCAGGTACAAGTTATCAATTCCCAACAAGGCTGATTCTTCTTTCATGAGCGACACGCCCCCGATCCCCAATGATGCAGAATATGGCGCGGATTCGATCAAGGTCCTCAAGGGCCTCGACGCGGTCCGGAAACGGCCGGGCATGTATATCGGGGATACCGACGACGGCACGGGCCTGCACCACATGGTCTATGAGGCTGTCGACAATTCCATCGACGAGGCGCTGGCCGGCCATGCGGACCTTGTTTCAGTCACGCTCAATGCCGACGGTTCGGTGACGGTGACCGACAACGGGCGCGGCATTCCGACCGATATCCACAAGGAAGAGGGGATTTCGGCGGCCGAAGTGATCATGACCCAGCTCCATGCGGGCGGGAAGTTCGACCAGAATTCCTACAAGGTCTCGGGCGGTCTGCACGGGGTGGGGATTTCGGTGGTCAACGCGCTTTCGGTCTGGCTCAAGCTCAAGATTCGCCGCGCCGGGGGCATTTACGAGGTGAGTTTCACCCACGGGGTGGCCGATGGTCCGCTGACCAGGATCGGCGACTATGTCGAAGACAAGCAAAAGGGCGTCAATGAGGGCCGCTCGGGCACGGAAATCACCTTCATGCCCTCGAGCGAAACCTTCACCATGGTCGAGTTCGACTACAAGACGCTAGAGCATCGGCTGCGCGAGCTGGCGTTTCTCAATTCGGGCGTCCACATCATCCTGCGTGACAAGCGGCACCCCGAGGTCGTCGAAACCGACCTTATGTATGAGGGCGGGCTCGAGGCCTTCGTCCAGTATCTCGACAAGAACAAATCGGCGCTGCTCGACAAGCCCATTTCGCTGATTTCGGAAAAGGACGGGATCACCGTCGAGGTGGCGCTGTGGTGGAACGACAGCTACCACGAGAACGTGTTGTGCTTTACCAACAACATTCCCCAGCGCGACGGCGGCACCCACCTTGCGGGGCTGCGCGGTGCGCTGACGCGGCAGGTGACGGGCTATGCCGAGCAATCGGGCGTCACCAAGCGCGAAAAGGTTTCGCTGACGGGCGACGATACGCGCGAGGGGCTGACCTGCGTGCTTTCGGTCAAGGTTCCCGACCCCAAATTCTCGTCCCAGACCAAGGACAAGCTGGTGTCGTCCGAAGTGCGGCCGGTTGTCGAGAACGTGGTCAACGACAAGCTCAGCCAGTGGTTCGAAGAGCACCCCTCGGAAGCCAAGACCATCGTGACCAAGGTGGCCGAGGCCGCGGCGGCGCGCGAAGCGGCGCGCAAGGCGCGTGAATTGACCCGCCGCAAATCGGCGCTGGAAATCTCGTCCCTGCCGGGGAAACTGGCCGATTGCCAGGAGCGGGACCCGGCCAAGGCCGAAATCTTCATCGTCGAGGGCGATTCGGCGGGCGGGTCGGCCAAGCAGGGGCGCGACCGCGCCACCCAGGCCATCCTGCCGCTGCGCGGCAAGATCCTGAACGTCGAGCGGGCCCGGTTCGACCGGATGATTTCATCCGATCAGGTGGGAACGCTGATTACCGCTCTGGGCACGGGCATCGGGCGTGAGGAATTCAACCCCGACAAGCTGCGCTACCACAAGATCATCATCATGACCGACGCCGACGTTGACGGCGCCCATATCCGCACGCTGCTGCTGACGTTCTTTTACAGGCAGATGCCCGAATTGATCGAGCGCGGCTATCTCTATATCGCCCAGCCACCGCTCTACAAGGTGACGCGCGGGCGCTCGGAGCAATATCTCAAGGACGAGCGGGCCCGTGAGGATTACCTTCTGGCCGGAGGCACCGAGGACGCGATGCTCACGACACGGGCGGGATCGGCCCATACGGGCAATGACCTGCTCTCGATCGTGGAACAGGCGCGCGATCTCAACCATCTGATCGACAATCAAAACGAGCGCTACAACCGGCAGATGATCGAACAGGCCGCCGTTGTCGGTGCGCTCGATCCTGCGGCGATGGAAAACCCCGAGACCGCGCAGGCCCTGGCCGAACGGGTGGCCAATCGGCTCAACCGTATGTCGGACGAGACCGAGCGCACCTGGGACGGCAAGCTCGATGGCGAGGGCGGGTACGTGTTTTCGCGCGTCGTGCGCGGCGTGACCGAGAGCCATACGCTCGATGCGGCGCTTTTGGGATCGGCCGATGCGCGCAAGCTGCGCAACCTTTCGGGGCGGCTCGACGACATTTATGGCGGCGTGCCGACACTGACGCGCAAGGAACTGGTCCAGCCCGTTTATGGGCCGCGCTCACTGTTTTCCATTGTCATGGCCGCCGGCGCCAAGGGCGTCTCCATGCAGCGCTACAAAGGGCTGGGCGAAATGAATGCTTCCCAGCTGTGGGAAACCACAATGGACAAGAACGCGCGCACGCTGTTGCAGGTCCAGATCAAGGAAAGCGACGATGCGGATTCGATTTTCTCCCAGCTGATGGGCGATCTTGTCGAACCGCGGCGCGATTTCATCCAGGACAACGCGCTTGCGGTTTCCAACCTCGACATCTGACGGGGCTGGAAGCCGCTTCCGGCGCGGCGGCTTTTGCCGCCAAATCATTCGATCTCGCTTGAGCGTATCCTGAACGCTATCGCTCGGGATGGCTCAACGCGGTGCGAGTCTGGCGATCAGCTGGTTCGCGACGGTTGCCATTGCGGTTGCGGCGGAGAAGTCGAACTGGTTGATGGAGATGAAGACACCGACGCCTCGGGACGGAGCAAAGGCAAGATAGCTGAAAACACCGTCAGTGCCACCGGCCTTCTGGATAATGAGCGGTCGGTCTCCCTCGGGCATCATGATCACCCAGCCGAGCCCCATGGCATCCATGTGTCCGGACTCATCCATTCCCGCTACCGGATTCAGGCCATCGCGCATGACCCAGGCGGCGTGGCTCAAGGCGCGGGTTTCTGCATCTGTCTGATTGAAGCGGTCGAGATTCCAGTGAAGGTACTTCACCATGTCATTGGCCGTCGCATATAGCGAGGAGGCACCAAACCTGTTGGGGATTGGTTCGCCGGGATACATCTCGCCGCCATTCCAGTCATAGCCGGTCATGACGTTGTCTCCCTCGGGCCGAAGATACCCGGTCGAAGACAGACCGATCGGGTCAAGAAGCGTTTCCTGGACCAGATCGGCATATTCCATCCCCGAGGCCTCCGCGAGTGCCATCGCAAGGAGGTCGTAACCGACATTTGAATACAAGATGCCTTCGCCGGGCGCAAAGAGCAGCGGATCATCGGCGAGATTGGCGGCGAAGGAGGCGTCGCTGTATCTCTCGATGCCTTCCACAGGTTTGAGTTCGCGCGCCAGTCCGCTGCGATGCGTTACCAGGTCGATCAGCCGGATCTCTTGCCCGTCACGCGCGGGGAGTGTGTCGATAAGGTCGAGAAGTGGTCCTGCGGGGTCGGTCAACGCGACGTCTCCGCTGACAACAAGGCGCGCGAGCGCGAGGCCGGTGAAGGTTTTCGTGATCGACCCGATACCGATCCGGGTTTCCCCATCGGGCTCGATGCCGCTGCCTGATCTGACCTCGCCGAATCCGAAGACCGTACTCTCGCCGTTGCGCACGGCGGCGATGACCATGCCAGGCACGCCGGTGTCGAGGTGGAATATCTGGCCGGTGAAGCCTACCACCTCATCGAGCAGCGGATCATCTGCCAAGGCCGGTGATGAGACGAGAAACGCAGCGGTGGCGGCGGCAAGGATCAGTTTCATCAGGCGCTCCGAGTTTTGGCGGGAGCTGGCATGGTAGGGACAGTAGCTTAACGTTTAGATATGGCCCCGGCCCATTTCCGAACCAGGCTGCGGCCGATTTGCCCGTTGCGGGCCGCCGTACTCTCATAGGGTCACCACAGAACCGGTTGCAAAATAGAAGTGGTTTTTGCGCCAGGCTGACTGCTAGCATAATCCCTGCAAGAGCTGAACATGGTGCGACGGGAAGTTGCCCATCAGTGGAGGGTGGACGATGGCGAAGCTATTCTTTGGGATGAACCAGTCGCTTGATGGCTATGTCGACCACATGCTCGTGGGACCGCCCAGCCCGAAGCTGTTCCGTCATTTCATCGAGCAAACGAACAGTCTCGCTGGCAGCCTTTATGGCCGCCATCTCTATGAACTCATGCGCTATTGGGATGAAGACCAACCCGGCTGGGAGACTGCGGAGCACGAATTCGCCGCGGCGTGGCGCAAGGCGCCGAAATGGGTGGTTTCGCGCACGCTGGATTCGGTTGGGCCCAATGCGACGCTTGTGCAAAAGGACCTCGAGGCGACGGCGCGCCAACTGAAAGCCGAGATCGATGGCGAGATCGAGGTTGGCGGCCCCAATCTGGCGCGCAGCCTGACAGAGCTGGGCCTGATCGACGAGTATCGCATCTACCTGCACCCGGAGGTGCTTGGCGAAGGCACCCCCTTCTTCGCTGCGGCTCGCCCGCCCCTGCGTCTGGCCGGCAGTGAACAGGTCGATGACAATGTGATGAAGCTCAGCTATGTCCCGGCCTGATTAAGCGATTGCATTGCGCCCGCTCCCCTGTGGCGGCTTTCGACCACAGAGATCGAGGTGACGCTGGCCGCGATGGCTGGTTTCCCAGGCCTGCCACCAATAGACCCCGTTCCGCTTCCCACTCCAGTTCAGACGTTCCCGTCACGACATCCGCCTCCGCCCCGGCAAAACCGTTGCCGCACGGCCACACTCGCAGGTAAGAGTGGAAAAATTCACATAAACGCGCCACAATTGACCGCGATAGCGATAGGCATCGCGTTTGCGCCTGTATGGCGGCGCGTATCGATTTTTCCATGATGACGGCTCGAAAGTGATCTTTGATGGATCTTCGTCTCTCTCCCGATGATCGCGTCGATGGCGGCCCGCAGCGCAAGGCCAAGGGCCAGCGCGCGCAGGCCGGATCAGGCTCCAATGCGCCCAAGGGTGGCAAACCTCGTCGGCCGCAGAACCGCAAGGTGAAGAAAAAGCGCTCGGGCGGGATGAGGTTCATCGTCGGGCTGGCCTATTTCTGCTTTACGATGATGCTTGTCGGCGGCGTCGCGGTGGCCGGGATCGTCGTCTATTACGGCCAGGATCTGGGCTCGTCCTCGACCTGGGAAGTGCCCCAGCGTCCGCCCAATATCCGCGTTCTGGCGTCCAACGGACAGCTTTTGACCAATCGCGGCCAGACCGGCGGCGAAGCCATCGGCATTCACGAGTTGCCGCCCTATGTGGGCCAGGCGGTGGTGGCCAGCGAAGACCGTCGCTTTTACAGCCATTTCGGCGTCGATCCGATCGGTCTGGCCTCGGTGGGGCTGGAAATGATCCGCGCGGGCGGGATTACCCGTGGCGCGTCCACCATTACCCAGCAGGTGGCCAAGAACCTGTTTCTGACCCCCGACCAGACCCTTGGCCGCAAGGTGCAGGAAGCGTTGCTGGCCGTGTGGCTGGAGCAAAACTACACCAAGGACGAAATTTTAGAGCTCTATCTCAACCGCGTGCATTTCGGGTCGGGTTCGACAGGGATCGAGGCGGCTGCCCAGACCTATTTCGGGATTTCGGCGCGCAATCTCTCGCTGGGCCAGGCCGCGATGCTGGCGGGCATCCTGCCGGCGCCTAGCTATTACAATCCGCGCACCCATCCCGACCGGGCGTCCGAGCGTCAGCGGCTGGCGCTGGCCAACATGGTGCGTGAGGGTTACATCACCACCGAACAGGCACAGGCCGCCGCCCAGAACATGGATGCCAACATCACTACCGAGCGGGTGGCTGGCACCGAATATTACGTCGCCGACTGGGTGGAAACGCTCATGAACGACTATCTGGGCGAGGTGAACGAAGACGTTGTGGTTTCCACAACGCTCGACTGGGACCTGCAAAAGCAGGCCGAATTCGTCATCAAGGAAGCCGTGGCCGAGCAGGGTGAGGAACTGGACTTTTCCCAGGCCGCCTTCGTGGCCATGGATACCGAGGGCCGGGTGCGCGCACTTGTGGGCGGGGTCGATTACAGCCAGTCGAGCTATAACCGCGCCGTGACCTCGCGCCGTCAGCCAGGGTCGGCCTTCAAGCCTTTCGTCTATCTGGCCGCGCTGCAGCAGGGCTATACGCCCGACACGCTGATGGTGGACGAGCCGCTCGACTACAATGGCTGGTCGCCGGAAAACTCCAATGGCCGCTATGTCGGGCCCGTTCTGTTGCGCGACGCGCTGGCCTTTTCCATCAATACGGTGGCGGCGCGGCTGGCCATCGATATCGGCCCGGAAAACGTGGTCGAAACGGCCTATCGGATGGGTTTTTCCTCCAATTTCCAGGCCGTGCCGGCCATCGCGCTGGGCACCCAGGAAGTCTCGCTGCTCGAACTGACCAGCGCCTACGCCCCGTTCGCCAATGGCGGCTATGGCGTGGTGCCCAATGTCATCACGCGGATCACAACGACCGATGGCGAAGTTCTATATGAAGAAACGCCAGCCGGGCCGGGCCGTATCCTGACCGACGAGCAGGTGGGCATGATGAACGACATGCTCCAGACCGGCGTTCAGGCCGGGACGGGCACGCGGGCCCAGTTGGGCAACTGGCCGATGGCGGGCAAGACCGGCACATCGCAGCGCAACCGCGATGCGCTGTTTGTGGGCTATACCGCGAGCCTTGTGGGTGGGGTATGGCTGGGCAATGACGACGACACGCCGACACGCGTGTTCGGCGGGCAGATTCCCGCACAGATCTGGCGCGACATCATGACCATGGCCCATGAGGGCCTGCAGGTCGCGGCCCTGCCAGGCAATTACGTCAAGCTGCAGGACCGCGTTGCGGTGCCGATGCAGGATACGATGCCGGCGACCGGAACGCCCGTGACCATCGACCAGATCCAGGGCCAGCCGGGCCAGCAACCCGCGCCGGTGCCCCAGCAGCAGATCCAGCCGCAACAGCAGCAACAACCCATAGCGGTTCCGGCCAATGACGGGATCGGTGGGCTGCTCAACGGACTGTTCGGCGGGTAGCGCCGGTCATCTGCGACGCAAAAAAGCCCGGGCACCGACCCGGGCTTTTTTTGCGTACTGCGCCCACCATTTGCCTGTTGACTTGGAGTGCGCTCCAAGCCGTAGCTTCCCATGCGTCGTGACGAAAGGAGGGGCTGTTCATGAAGATCGGCGAAGTGGCAAGGCGCTCGGGCCTGACAGCTCATACGATCCGCTATTATGAGCGGATCGGCCTTATTCCCTATGCCGACAGGGACCGATCGGGCCAACGTGACTACGACGCATCGGTCCTTGTCTGGATAGAATTTCTCGACCGTCTCAAAACCACGGGAATGCCTATCCGGGACATGCTGCGCTACGCGGCCTTGCGGGCGGGCGGGGTTGAAACGGAAGCTCAACGCCGCAGTCTGCTCGAGCAACACCGCGACCGCGTCCGCGCACATGTCGCCGAACTGCAAGCCTCTCTCCTCGTCCTCGACACCAAGATTGCCGGATATGCCGGCAAGGATCATGAGGATGAAAAAATATGACGCATCAATCCCCCAACATGGGCGAAAGCCGGCTCGAACGCGGCAAGCGGGCGCTTGCCGAAATCGACGGCGAGGCTGGCCAAAATGTCATCGCCGCACTGGCCGACATTGCCCCCGAGTTTGCAGACTATGTGTTCGAGTTCGCGTTCGGAGACATCTACAACCGCCCTGGCCTCGACCTGCGGGCCCGCGAAATCGCCACCATCGCGGCACTGACAGCCATGGGCACCGCAACGCCGCAACTGAAGGTCCATATCGAGGCGGGCCTCAATGTTGGGCTGACCAGAGACGAAATCACCGAGATCATCATGCAGATGGCCGTCTATGCCGGCTTTCCCGCGGCGCTGAACGGCCTGTTTGCAGCCAAGGAGGTCTTCGCCGCACGGGTCTAGGTCGTTTCACCGTTTCGCGGAAACGCTTCAATTGCTCTAAGTCTTTTTGTCGCGCTTCTGAACCGGACAAGTGGTATACACTTATCCTGGAAGCGCTCTAGAGCGCCATCAGAGCCGTGCCATTGGCCTTGAGCCAGGCCTTGGGGCGTTCGTAATCGGGGAAGGTCCTGGCGACGGTGCGCCAGAAGACCGGCCTGTGGTTCATTTCGAGGATGTGGGCTACTTCATGGGCGGCGACGTAATCGAGCACGTCGGGTGGGGCGAGAACCAGCCGCCAGTTGAAATTGAGGCTGCCCGAGGACGAGCACGAGCCCCAGCGGGTCGACTGATCGCGCAGGGTGATGCCGGCGACCTTGACGCCCAGATTTTGCGCGTGGCGGGCGCAGGCGATTTCGAGATCCGCACGGGCCTGGGATTTGAACCAATCGACAAGGCGGCGGCGCATGTGGTCGGGGCCGCCCGGCACGTGCAATTGGGGTTCGTTTGTATCCTCGATGAGGGTGACGAGGCCGCGCAGCCGGTCGAGGCTGACCAGACGATGGGAGACGCCGCGCAGGGGAATGATGGCGCCCGGAGCAAGAGCGTAGGGGCTCTGGATGCGGTTGAGCCGGGCGGAAAGCCAGCCATTGTTGCGCTCAAGGAAGGCCTGTGCCTCGGGCCAGCGGCCGCCGCGCGGAACGGTCAGCATGGGTTCACCCCGTGCTGAAATGCTCAAGCGATAAGACCGCGCCCGCGCATTGACCCTCACGCCGACGGTGACGGGACCGGAAGTGGTCACGATTTCGGTGGTCTGGGGAATTGCGGTGCGGGCAAAAAGGCGGGGCAGCCCCATCCATCGTCTCTTTTGCAAGGGAATCGCTTGAGCCATTATGCAGGCTGGCCCGGCGGACAAAACAAAAAAGAAGCGGCACGCCGGAAAGGAACGTGCCGCTTCTTTTGTTGTCGCGCTTTCGGACTCGACGAGTGGAGGCTGCCCATCGCCGAAAGCGCTTTTGTGGGTGCCTTGGGCGGAGGAAACCCAAGGCGCGACCGGGGACCAAAGGGAGGGGGAACAATCCGCCGGCCGAAGGGAAATTGTCTTTTCGGGCCGCGCTTCCAATTATCCTGGGAGCGCTCTTGAGGAAACGTCACCGGCCCGTGGGCCGGTGAATGTCAGTTTTGTCCGTAGCGTTTCGCTTGCGCGGCCCTGCGGGTCCGAACCGCAAAAGTGGAATCCACTTTTGCTGGAAACACTCTTAGTACCCCTGACGTTCGCCGCCATCGTCGTTGCGGTGTTCGTCAGGGCGGGGGGCATTGCGGTCCCGCATGAAGCGATCGAACTCTTCGCGGTCACGCGCCTTGCGCAGATTGGCGAGGTGCTCTTCGAACGCCTGGCGGTCTTCTTCGAGCTTGCGGCGCTCCTCATCGAGGCGCTTGAGCTGTTCTTCGCGGTACTCGTCGAATGCGGCATTGCCGGTGGAGGCGGCGCCATAGTGGCGCGGGCCACAATTACGGGATTTGAAATGGGCCTTCTGCCGGCTCACCCAGGCGTCGGCCTTTTCGCGGCTCCCGCCCATATATTCGCCCCATAAGATGTAGGCGAGGACGGCCATGCCAAGCGGCCAGAAGATGATAAAACCCAGAACCATCAAAGCGATGGTAATCGGGGACCATGCGGGTTTGATAATTGCACTGTTCATGTTGCGGTCTCTCCAGTCTCGAACACAACAAAATTTGGGGTCGCTGGCGCGCGCATCAAGGGTTGGCGCATAAATTTATCGCTCTTGAAATCTGCTATAGAGTGCCCATACGCCACACCGGAAGCGAGAAAAGATGAGCGAAATCACCGAGTCCAGCGCCCCGATACCTGCACGCAGCGCCAACCCAATGCGACTCGAAACGCTCGTCCTTTTGCGCTGGCTGGCCATTTCGGGCCAGCTCATCACGGTGGTATTCGTGCGCTACGGGCTGGGATACGACCTGCCGCTTGGTGCGTGCCTGCTGCTGATCGGGCTTTCGGTCCTGGTCAATGCGGGGCTCCTGATCCGCTACGGACCGGGGCACCGACCATCAACGCGGCTGGCGTTTTTTCAGCTCGCCTATGACAGTCTGCAGCTTGGCGGATTGCTGTATCTGACGGGCGGGCTGGGCAACCCGTTCGCCGTCTTGCTGCTTGCGCCGGTTTCGGTCTCGGCTTCGACACTGGCCTCGCGCGAAACGATCTGGGTGGGCACGCTGGTTATTGCGATTGCCAGCGCATTGTCACTGTTTCACATGCCATTGCCCTGGATCGAGGGCGTCCGTTTCGAGCCGCCGCGCATCTATCTGACCGGGGTTTGGGTGGCGATTTTGTGCGCCGTGGGTTTTGTTGCGGGATACACCAACAAGGTGGCCCATGAGGCGCGCCAGCTGGTCGATGCGCTGACCATCACCGAGTTGGCCCTGTCGCGCCAGCAGCAGCTTTCGGCGCTCGACGGGCTGGCCGCGGCTGCGGCCCATGAACTGGGCACGCCGCTGGCCACCATCGCCCTGGCCGCCAAGGAAATCCGCCGCGACCATGGGGAAGGCGAGCTGGCCGAAGACCTCGACCTGATCATCGACCAGGTGGCCCGCTGCCGGGCTATCCTGGGCAAATTGCGCAATCTGCGACCGTCGGGATCAGACCTTTTCGACAGCGCCACGCTCTCTGACATCGTGGCGGAACTGGCCAAGGCCCATGAGGGGCCGGCGCTGGTGGGGGGCAAATCGATAAGCCTTGCACAAACCCGCGCCGAGCAGGACGAGCCGGTGATTGCGCGCAATGTGGCGCTGCTTTACGGGCTGGGCAATCTGATCGAAAACGCTGTGCAGTTCGCAAAGGCAGAAGTGACGATCCGCGCCGTCTGGGACGGAAGGCGGGTGATGATTGCCATCATGGATGACGGGCCGGGATTTCCGCCCGACCTTTTAAGCCGGCTGGGAGAACCCTATCTGACAACGAGGACAAAAGACCGGTTCGATCCGCGCCATCCCGATGGCGGGGGCGGGTTGGGCCTTGGCGTGTTTATTGCCAAGACGTTGCTCGAGCGGACCGGCGCCACGCTCAAATTCTTCAATGCCCGGCCAAACGGGCACGCCTGCGTGGAAATCAGTTGGCCGCGCGACACTCTGGTCCGAAATGCCGCACGCGACGTATGAGGTATGTAATGTGTAAGGTTTTGACGTTCTCGCCACAATTGGCCATAACCGAGACGCGAGAGGATCCAGGCCAATGACAGATATTTCCGAGCTTCCCGAAACCGACCGCACCCTGCTGCTGGTCGATGACGACAAGCCATTCCTGACCCGGCTCGAAAGGGCCATGGACAAGCGGGGCTTTATCGTTTCGATCGCCGATACGGTGACGGCCGGATTGGCGGCGGTCAAATCCAGCACACCGGCCTTTGCGGTGGTCGATTTGCGGCTCGAGGACGGAAACGGGCTGACCGTGGTTCAGGCGCTGCACGAAAACCGGCCCGACGCCCGTGCCGTGGTTCTGACCGGTTATGGCAATATTGCCACCGCCGTCACGGCGGTCAAACTGGGGGCCGTAGATTATCTCGCCAAGCCGGCCGACGCCGACGATATCGTCAAGGCGCTTTTGGCCGGCGAGGACGATATCAAGCCCGAGGCCCCGGAAAATCCCATGTCGGCGGACCGGGTGCGCTGGGAGCATATCCAGAGGGTCTATGAATTGTGCGACCGCAATGTTTCGGAGACTGCGCGGCGGCTCAACATGCACCGGCGCACGCTGCAACGCATCCTCGCCAAGCGCGCTCCGCGCTGATCGATACTCAGACCATCCCAGGAGACCTTCATGGCCGTCGAGCTGACCTTTAACGGTGCGGCGGGCACCGTTACGGGGTCGTGCTACCGGATCGTCCACGACAGGGGCAACTTTCTTGTCGATTGCGGACTGTTTCAGGGCACCAAAACCGAGCGCGAGCTTAACGAAAAGCCGTTCCCGTTTGATCCGGGAGCGATCGATTTCGTCCTTTTGACCCATGCCCATATCGACCATGTGGGGCTGGTGCCGCGGCTGTATGCCAAGGGATATCGCGGGCCGCTGCACGCAACGGCGGCGACCAATGGGCTGATCGAATATCTTCTGGCCGATGGGGCGAGCATCCAGGAAAGCGAGGCTGAGCGCGAAAACAAGAAGCGCCGGCGCCGGGGCGAAGCGCCCGTGCCGCCCCTCTATACCTTGGCAAATGCCGAGGAGGCGCTCAAACACCGGTCCGATCATCCCTACGGCGAATGGATAGAGCCCGGACCGGGAGTTCGGGCGCGGTTCTGGAATGCCGGGCACATCCTTGGGTCGGCTTCCATCGAAATCGAGGTCGAGGACAACGGCAAGCCGGTGCGCTTGTTGTTTTCGGGGGATCTGGGGCCTGACGAAAAGGTTTTCTATCTCAAGCCCGGCGCCCCTTCCGATTTCGACTATGTGATTTGCGAATCGACCTATGGCGGGCGCGAACGGGCCGATTACACGCTGGAAACACGCCGCGCGGCGCTGGCTGAGGAAATCAACGCGGCGCTGGACCGGGGCGGCAATCTGGTGATTCCGGCCTTTGCCGTGGAGCGCAGTCAGGAATTGCTGCACGATATCGGGACGCTGATCGAAGACGGGACGATCAGTCCCAAGCGGGTGTTTCTCGACTCCCCACTGGCGCGGCGGGTAACGCAGGTCTTTGCCCGATACGCCCACGAGTTCGACGATCTCGAACTTTCCCCCGAGCAATTGTTCAACAATCCACGCTTTTCGATCACCGAGAGCGTCGAGGAGTCCAAGGCAATCAACAAAATTGCCGGCGGCGCCATTATCATTTCGGCGTCGGGCATGGCCGATGCGGGGCGGATCAAGCACCATTTGCGCAACAATCTGATCCGCCACAATGCGACGGTGCTGTTCGTCGGCCATCAGGCGCGCGGCTCTCTGGGGCAGGTTATCCAGTCGGGGGCCAGGGAGGTGACCATTCACGGATCGCAAGTCCCAGTCCGCGCCCAGATCCGCTCGATCGACAATTATTCGGCCCATGCCGATCATTCCGAACTCATCGCCTGGATCAAGGGGCGGCTGCCCATCCATGGGACGCTGTTTCTGACCCATGGCGAGGACGAAGAACGTTCCGCGCTGCGCAAGGCGGCCATGGCGTTGGGGCTGGCCGGCGACCAGATCATCGCTCCAGAGCTCGATGACCGGGTGGCGTTGCAAGCTGGCGGCACCAGCCGGATCGTGGCGACAGGCACCGGGCGGATCGAAACCAGCCAGATCGGTCATGACTGGCACAATGGCTATGCCGAACTGATGATCGCGCTGTCGGACGCATTGCGCGCCGCGCAATCGGATTCAGAGCGGGAAGCGATGATCGAAAGGCTCAAAGCCGCGCTAGCGGCCAAATAAGCCCTTTTTTTGCATCGTCCTTCCGGCAAAAGTGGCATCCACTTTTGCCGGAAGCGCACTATTCCGCCGCCTGCTGGTTTTCCGGTTCGGGATGTGACGGGCTCTCGCTCTTGGGACCGGCGATCAACAGCCGCTGCTTGCGGCGGCGGCGGGTGATGCGGACCTGCTTGACCCGGCGGGCATCGGCGCGGGTGATCTCGAATTCAAACCCCTTGAGCTTGGAGACGACCTCGCCGCGCACCGGGACACGGCCGAGCATGGCAACGATCAGCCCGCCCAAAGTATCGACTTCCTCGGCATATTCGCCGGGATCGAAATCGGGCCCGACGGCCTCAATCAGATCTGTCAGCTCCACGCGGGCATCGGCAATGAAGCTGTCTTCATCGACCGCGCGCAGCATCGAGGCTTCGCTTTCGTCATGTTCGTCCTCGATATCGCCCACGACCGCTTCGAGAAGATCCTCGATTGTCACCAGTCCATCGGTGCCGCCATATTCATCGATCACCACCGCCATATGCATGCGGGTGGCTTGCATGGAGGCCAAGAGATCGGTGACCGGCATCGAGGGGGGCACGAACAGCACCTTGCGCACCAGATCGAGCTTGCCGATGCGCTGCTTGAGCACCGGGGTGACGAACTTGACCGGGCTTTGATTGTTGTGCCCGTTCGACCCGTTTCCCGCGGTCGGGGCTGCGGATCTGGCCGGTTCGGTGACCTTTTCGAGCACGTCCTTGATGTGGATCATGCCCACGACATTGTCGAGGCCTTCCTCATAGACCGGCATGCGCGAATGGCCGACCTGACGGAACCTATCGATCACGTAGCCGACATTGACGCTAGAATCCACCGCTTCGATATCGGCGCGCGGCACCATGACGTCCTCGACGCGCAATTCGCCGAGCTTGAGCACATTTTGCAAAATGGCCCGCTCGGATGCGGAAAAGGTGGTGTCGGTGGGCAGGAACGGGCCCTCGAGCGCCTCCTTGAGATCGGTGCGCAAGGACGCTGGCCGACCCGGCAGACGGGCGCGAATCCGCGCCCATAGCGATGGCTTTCTGTCGCTCGAAGTTGAATTAATATGGTCGCCCTCAGGGCGATGCGGCCGGCGCGCCGCGGCGCTAGATTGATCGCTATCGGTCATTTGGGGTGCGGTGGGCATTTGTCTTTTCGGCCCGACCGTCGGCACTCCGTATCTTGTTGCGCAAAGATCAGTCGTTCAAAAGAACCTGACCATCATAGGGGTCTGGATACCCCAGCAGCCCCATAATATCGGTTTCTCTTGCCTCCATGGCAAGGGCTTCCTGCTCAGTTTCGTGGTCATAGCCCAAAACATGGAGCATTCCATGAACCAGAAGATGGGCAAAATGGTGCTCAAAAGGCTTTTCGAGTCCGTCAGCCTCGGCCACCAACGTTTCGTAGGCGAGCGATATGTCACCGAGAAGACCTTCGAGGGCATCGTCGGGGTCGAGCGCGGGAAATGACAGAACATTGGTCGGCTTGTCCTTGCCCCGCCACTCGCGGTTAAGTGCCTGTTGGGCAGCATCATCGGTCAACAGAACAGAGATTTCGCAAGGACCGTCCACGGCAAAGCCGGAGTTCTCCAGCGCCATGGCGAGGACTTTTTCGGCCAGGGGCTGGAGGGTTTCGGGCCAGTCTCCGGCCGCGCGATTGATCTCGACGGACAGTCTGGGCGTCAAACGTCGAGCTTTCCTTCGGAGGCCGGGCTCTTGCCCGTTGCGCCTTCATAGGCCCTGACAATGCGCGCAACGAGAGCGTGGCGCACCACGTCCTTGTCGGTAAAGCGCGTCGTGTGAATGCCTTCGACATCGGAGAGAAGGTGGAGGGCTTCGACAAGCCCCGATTTTTCCCCGCGCGGCAGATCGACCTGGGTGGGGTCGCCGGTGATGATCATTTTCGAATTTTCGCCCAGCCGGGTCAGAAACATCTTCATCTGCATCGATGTGGTGTTCTGGGCCTCATCGAGAATGACGGCGGAATTGGCAAGGGTGCGCCCGCGCATGAAGGCGAGCGGAGCCACTTCGATGGCGCCGGACGCAATGCAGCGCTCGACCACCTCGGGCTGCATCATGTCGTAAAGCGCGTCGTAAAGGGGCCGGAGGTAGGGATCGACCTTTTCTTTCATGTCGCCGGGCAGAAAGCCCAGGCGCTCGCCCGCTTCCACCGCGGGGCGGGAGAGGATGATGCGATTGATTTCGCCGCGCTCGAGGAGCGTCGCCGCGTGGGCGACGGCGAGATAGGTCTTGCCGGTGCCGGCCGGGCCGACGCCGAACACCATCTCGAAGCGGTCCATGGCGCGGATATAGCCATCTTGAGCCGGATTGCGGGCGACGATGGTGGCCTTGCGCGTGGCGATCTGGGCCATGCGCACCTTGCCGCGCTTTTCGAGCGTGGGGAGCGAGAGCTGGCTGTCCTCGGACTGGACCATGCGGATGACACCATCCACATCGGCGGGGCCGACGACCTTGCCCTCTTCGAGCATGTCGTAGAGCGATTCGAGCGCACGGCGCGCCTGATCGACGGCGTTGGCGCCGCCGCGCAGCATCACGTGGTTGCCGCGCGAATTGGCCTGCACCCCCAGACGCTGCTCGATGAGCGCCAGATTCTGGTCGAATTCACCGTACAATTGGGAGACGAGCCGATTGTCTTCGAACGCCAGTTCGAGATGGGCGGCGGCGGACTGGTCGGGTTGCGACCGCAAATTCCGTGTCAAACGCGATGGCTCCAGGGAAGCGTTGCGACTCTTAACGAGTAGTAAAGCTATCAGACCGCGATTCGATCCGCTGTGACAATTGTGCCTTCGAGCGAATTTTTTGCCTGGGCGATGATTTCGACCGGCAGGATCTGGCCGATCAGGCTCTGATCGGCGCTGATGTGCACCGCCTGCAGATAGGGCGAACGGCCCGCCACCTGGCCGGGATTGCGGCCGGGCTTTTCGATCAGAACCGGCAGGGTCATGCCCACACAGCCTGCATTGAAAGCCTGAGACTGGCGTGTGATCTCGGCCTGCAGAATTTCGAGGCGCTCGGCTTTGACGTGTTCTTCGATCTGATTGTCCATTTCCGCACCCGGCGTGCCCGGGCGGGTGGAATATTTGAACGAGAAGGCCGAGGCGTAGCCGATCTTTTTGACCATATCCACTGTCGCTTCGAAATCGGCATCGGTCTCACCAGGGAAACCGACGATGAAATCGCCCGAGAGCGCCATATCGGGGCGGGCGGCGCGAATGCGGTCGATGATCTCGAAATATTCGGCAGCGGTGTGGCGACGGTTCATGGCTTTGAGGATCCGATCCGAGCCCGACTGCACCGGCAGATGGAGATAGGGCATCAACTGGGGCAGATCGCGGTGCGCGGCGATCAACTCGTCATCCATGTCGCGTGGATGGGACGTGGTATAGCGGATGCGCTCGATGCCATCGATTTCAGCCAGCATGTGGCAGAGCGCGCCAAGGCTGACGCTTTGGCCATTATCGCCCAGCCCGTGATAGGCGTTGACGTTCTGGCCCAAAAGGGTGATCTCGCGCACCCCTGCATCGGCCAGACCACGCGCCTCGGCGCGAACCTGTGCCACGGGGCGGGAGACTTCGGCGCCGCGGGTATAGGGGACGACGCAGAACGAGCAGAATTTGTCGCACCCTTCCTGAACGGTCAGGAAGGCGGTGAGGCCGCGGGAAATGGTCACTTCCTTTTTGGCAGCCGGAAGATGGGCGAACTTGTCTTCCTCGGGGAAATCGGTGTCGATGACCCGGCCTTTCTGGGCCTTGGAGAGGAGTTCGGGCAGGCGGTGATAGGATTGCGGGCCAAAGACCAGATCCACCGCCGGAGCGCGGGCCATGATCTCCTCGCCCTCGGCCTGGGCGACGCAGCCGGCGACGCCGATCAGCATCTTTTTGGCGCCGGGCTCACGTTCGTTGCGGAAATCGCGAATGCGGCCGAGTTCGGAATAGACCTTTTCGGCGGCCTTTTCGCGAATGTGGCAGGTGTTCAATAGCACCAGATCGGCCTCGCCCATCTCGGACGTCGGCGTATAGCCGTGCGGGGCCAGCGCGTCGGTCATCCGATCGCTGTCATAGACGTTCATCTGGCAGCCATAGGTCTTGATGAAGACCTTCTTGGCGTTGGGGAGATCTGGCTGTTTGTCGCTCATGGGCGCGGTTTACACCACTTCCCCGTCCTTTGGCAAAGGGTCAGCGCGATTGAGGGCATTGAGCATGGCGCGGACTTCGGTTTCGGCCCATTTGGCGTTGCGTTTGCGGTCATCGGTCGCTGGGAGGGGAGCGCCGAAGGCGAGGACGACGTCCTTGGGGCCCGATTTGAGGATGGCGCCGAGATTGTCGCCGATGCCCATATCGCCGATCCAGGCGACCTGGCGGCGCTCGGGGCGTGAGAGGGGGAGGCCGGAGATTTTGGTGTAGGCGATGGCAAGGGGCTGGATTTTGGCGCCGTCCTTTATGGCGCCCATCAGCGCCGAGCGGAACGGAAGGACGTGGGTGCCGATGCCGGAGGTGCCTTCGGCAAAGAGCAGGACCGGAACGTCTTGGGCAATGCGGGTGCTCATCTCGCCTGCCGTGCGGCGGGTGTCGGTGCGTCGGGTGCGATTGACGAATATGGTCTTGTGCAGACCGGCCAGGGTCCCGATTACGGGCCAGTGGGCGACGTCGGATTTGGCGACGAAGCTGACAGGGAATTTGCTGGCCACTGCAACGATATCGAGCCAACCGATATGGTTGGCGACCAGGAGGACCGGGCCTTTTGCAAGAGGTTGGCCGGCCAGAGATACACGCAGACCGAGGCCCAACGCGAGCAGTTTGAAAAAGATCGAAGGCAAAAGCTGCCATCCGGGGAGGCACAGCTTCACGAGAACAAACTGGACCGGCAGACCGACCAGCGTGAAGGGCAGGACGATGAGCGCCAGGAAGGCGAGGCGCAAGGCCATGAGGGTTGGCCTTAGCTGTCCTTGTCTTTCAAGGGGACCGCGTAGAGTTCGAGGCGGTGATCGACGAGCTTGTAGCCGAATTTTTTCGCAATCAGTTCCTGGATGGCCTCGATCTCCTCATTGCGGAACTCGATGACCTTGCCCGAGCGGATATCGATCAGATGGTCGTGGTGCTCGTCGGGGATCTGCTCGAACCGGGCGCGGCCGTCCTTGAAATCGTGTTTGGTGACCAGCCCGGCTTCTTCAAACAAATTGACCGTACGATAGACGGTCGAGAGGGAAATGCGCGGATCGACGGCAGAGGCGCGGCGGTAGAGTTCCTCGACGTCGGGATGGTCGGTGGCCGCTTCAAGGACACGGGCGATCACCCGGCGCTGGTCGGTCATGCGCATGTTGCGCGCCACGCATTGCTCTTCAAGCGTTGCTTCGGTGAAAGGCTCGTTGCCCATGCCCGCCTCGCGCATCTGTCCGGTTTGGAGAGATCGGGTTAGCCGATCGGGGCAGCCATGACAAGGGCGGTCGCGGCGCTGCCATCGGGCTTTGGGTAATAGCCCTTGCGGGTGCCGATATCGGCAAAGCCGAAGCGGCGGTAGAGCGCGATGGCCGAGGCGTTGGTTTCATCGACCTCGAGGAAAAGGGTTCTGACCGGGCTCATGGTCAAATCGGCGATGGCCGCGGCCAGCAGCGCGCGGCCCAGCCCGCGGCCACGCTTTTTGGGGTCGACCGCGATGGTGAGCAATTCGGCTTCATCGCCCGCGATACGCAGCATGGCAAAGCCGGAAATGTTGCGTTTGGCGTCGGTCGCGACATAGGCGGGCGTGGTCTTGGGATCGGCAAGATAGACTTCGAAATCGGCAACCGGCCAGCCGCGGTAAAAGCCTTGCGCGTGCAGTTTTGCCAGGGCGGGCGCGTCGTCGATCTCAGCGCGGGCGATGTGAAGGCCGCCCGGGGCAACCCAGAAATTCATTTGCGCGCCACTCCGAACCCGAGCTGGGGCTTGGCGTCGGCCGCACGGATATAGGTGGGATCGGCCGGAAAGTCGCTGGCGCGGGCCCGTGAGGCAAATGCCGCCATCAATCCGATATCGATCATCGGATCGTCGGGGGTGGTGCGCGAGGCAATCTGGAGGATCTGCTTGAGATCGACAAGGTCGGCCTTGTCACGCGGTTTGCCCGGCGCTGAAAAGCTCTGGCGATAGGCTTCGCCGCGCTTGGCATCGACGATCAGCTCGCTTGGCCCCTCGTGCGAGAGCGAAAGGGCGAGCAGCGAGGGGATGCCGATGACCGGGATGTCGAGCGCGACGCCGAGCCCGCGGGCCGTGGAAAGCCCGATACGCAGGCCGGTGAATGAGCCGGGGCCCGTGGTGACGGCGACGCGGTTGAGCGATTGATAGGTCAGCCCGCAGCGGTCGAGCAGTGCGCCGATGGCGCCGAAGATGATTTCAGCATGGCCCTTGGCGACATCGGCAATTTCGGTTTCGACGCTGCCGTTCGATAAGACAAGCGCCAGTTGCAGGCGTTCGCGGGCGGTATCGATGGCAAGGGTCACGGGCGTGCTCATACCGATTTCGATAGGCCGAAACGACAAACCCCGCAAGCTGTTTGGAGCTTGCGGGGTTTTGGTATGGCCGCATTTGCAGCCAGTAAGGCGTGAGGCCTAACTGATTGATAATATTATATTTGCTGGACCTGTTCGACGCCGGGGACGAAGTGGCGGAGCAGGTTTTCGATGCCCGATTTCAACGTTGCGGTCGAGGAGGGGCAGCCCGAGCAGGCGCCCTGCATGTGCAGGAAGACGGTGCCTTCCTTATAGCCCTTGAAGGTGATGTCGCCGCCGTCCATGGCGACCGCGGGGCGGACGCGGGTGGCGAGGAGTTCCTTGATGACCTCAACGGTTTCGGCGTCGTCATCTTCAAAAAATTCATCGCCCGTATCGACCGGTTCGGACGCTGCGCCTTCGGCGAGGATGGGCTTGCCGCTCATGAAATGTTCCATGACCGCGCCGAGGATGGCGGGCTTTATGTGAGCCCAATCAATGGCTTCGCCCTTGGTGACCGACACGAAATCGGAGCCCAGGAACACGCCCGAAACGCCATCGACCGAGAAAAGCGCCGAGGCGAGCGGAGAAATTCGGGCCATATCGGCGTCGCGGAAATCACGCGGCTCGCCGGGCAAAACCTCGCGGCCGGGGAGGAATTTGAGCGTCGCCGGATTGGGCGTCACTTCGGTCTGAATGAACATTTTTCCGCCTCTCAAGGCTCTTTAGAACTATTCCAAGTTGGTTTGGAAGATAGTCCTTTTGCGGATAAATGCAAGGGGCTGACGCCCAGTGTACCCTCGGTGCATTTGACCCCCACGCCCAGTGGACAGGGCAATTTCAGCACAGTGCGGCGAGATCGGCGTCCGAAATCGTGCCCGGGACCACGGTAACCGGCACGCGAAACGCGTTGGCACCGCGCGCCGCGATCGAGGCGACGAGGGGACCGGGGCCTTCAGACGAATCGGCGGCGGCGAGAACGAGAATGGCGACTGCGGGGTCTTCGGCGATCTGGGCCTCGATGGCGTCGGTCTTCTTGCCTTCGCGAATCACGCGTTCGACGTTGATCGAACCGAAGGCGGCGATGTTGGCGGCGTAGCGGGCCTGCAGCGCCTCGATATTTTCATAGGCCTCGGCGCGCATCACTTCCTCGACGCCCAGCCAGTGCTGGAAATTGTCGGGTTCGATGATCGAGAGCAAGACCACGGTGCCGCCTGTGCGGCGGACGCGCAGGGCGGCAAAGGTGACCGCCTTGGCGCATTCGGGGCTTTCATCCACGACGACCAGAAACTTGCGTTTGTATTCGTCGTCGTAGCGATCCTGGGTGTCGGGCAAGCGCTTTTGTCCGGAGCTGATTTAGGGAGGACGATGCTGCCACAGCGCGCGACGGGCGCGCAAGTGGCAGCATGAAGCTCAATTATGGTCAGCGAATGAAGCCGACGATGTCGCGGACTTCGAGCATGGTCTTTGCGGCGATCTCGCGGGCCCTGTCGGCGCCATTGCGCAGGATGGTTTCGATCTGGGCCAGATCGGCGACCAGCCGGCGCATTTCGGCGGCCTGGGGGGCAAGGACCGAAACGGCGAGATCGGCAAGGGCGGGCTTGAAGGCGCCGAACCCCTGTCCGCCAAATTCGGCCAGCACCTCGGCCACCGATTTGTCCGAAAGCGCCGCGTAGATGCCGACCAGATTGGCGGCCTCGGGGCGGTTTTCGAGGCCCTTTTCCTCACTGGGCAACGCGTCGGCGTCGGACTTGGCCTTCTTGATCTTTTTGGTGATCGTTTCGGCGTCGTCCATCAGATAGATGGTGGCCATATCCGAAGAGGATTCGGATTTGCTCATCTTTTTCGTGCCGTCGCGCAGGCTCATCACTCGCGTCGCCGGGCCGGTGATGACCGGTTCGGGCAGCGGGAAATAATCCTCGTCAAAGCCATTGGCAGCGATCGAAGACGCAAAGTCGTGATTGAACTTGGCGGCGATGTCGCGGGACAGTTCGAGATGCTGTTTCTGGTCGTCGCCGACCGGAACGTGGGTGCCCTTGTAGAGCAGGATGTCCGCGGCCATCAGCGAGGGATAGGCGAACAGGCCCAGCGAGACATTTTCGGAGTTTTTGCCCGCCTTGTCCTTGAACTGGGTCATGCGGCTCATCCAGCCCATGCGCGCCACGCAATTGAAAATCCAGGCCAGTTCGGCGTGTTCGGCGACCTGGGACTGGTTGAAGATGATGTGGGCGGTCGGATCGACGCCAGCCGCGATGTAGGCGGCGGCGATTTCATAGGTCCAGCGCTTGAGATCGGCGGGGTCCTGCCAGACGGTGATCGCATGCATATCGACGACGCAATAGATGCACTCGAAATCGTTCTGCAGCGGCACGAAACGGCGGATGGCGCCGAGATAATTGCCGAGGTGCAGATCGCCCGAGGGCTTGATGCCGGAAAAGACGCGATCGGTGAAAGGCATTGGACTTATGGTCCCTTGGATATCTGGACGAAAGAAATGCCCGCGAGCGGGCCGGGAAAGGGTTTAGATCAAATCCGCCTTTCATGGAAACGCGGATTTGATCTAGATCCTTGTTTTGTCGCCCGTCCGAACCGCAAAACCGATTCCACTTTTGCTGGACGCGCTTTAGAGCCTTAGCGCCGCCGCCGCAAGCGCGCGAGGATCGCGCCGAGCGGCTGGACGCCCGTTACGTGCAGGAGCGCGAAATAAAGGCCAGCGCCCAGAACGCAGATGGCGAGCAGGGCCAGCGCCTGAAGCGGGAAGAAAAAGCCCGGCGCGAATGCCGGTCCGGCGAGCGTGGCCAGGCCCCACAGCGCCAGACCCATGCCAACGGCGACGGCCAGCGTGCCGGCAAGGGCCAGACCCTCGGGCCGCGCGAGCCGGAAATGGCCGCGCCGGGCCAGAAGCACGGCGAGCAGGCCCACATTGACCCAGGCCGAAGTCGAGGTGGCCAGCGCGATGCCGATATGCTCGAGATGGGGGAAGAGGACCAATGACAGGGCGATATTGACGACCAGCGACACCCCGGCAATGAGCGTTGGGGTCTTGGTGTCCTTGCGCGAAAAGAACCCCGGCTGGAGGACGCGCACCAGAACGAAAGCCGGCAGGCCGAGCGAGAACCCCATAAGGGTGTGGGAGACAGCGCGTGTTGCCGCCGCGTCAAAGGCGCCGCGCTCGAACAGGACCCGCACGATGGGTTCGGCCAGCGTAAAGAGCGCGATCGCGGCGGGCAGGGTGAGAACCATGGAGAGTTGGAGAGCCTGGCTTTGCGAGGCGCGCGCCTCGATCTCGCGGCCCGACGAGAGATGGCGCGAGAGCTCGGGGAGCAGGACCGTGCCGATGGCGATGCCGATAATGCCCAAGGGAAGCTGATAGAGCCGGTCGGCATTGGCGATAATGGCGATGGCGGCATCGGCCTGGGAGGCGATGACGGTGCCTACGAACACATTGATCTGGATGATGCCGCCCGCCGCGATGGCCGGAAGGGCGAGCAGCCAGAAGCGGCGCACTTCGTCAGTATAGCGCGGCATGCCGATGGCCGGCAGGAACCCGGCGCGGCGGATGGTGAAAAACACCAGCGCCAATTGCGCAACGCCGCCCGTCATGGCGGCGACCCCGAGCCAGAAGGCTACATCGGCGGGGTTTTCCAGCGTCCAGATGGCAAGGGGAACCAGAACGGCGATGTTGACGAGGTTCAAAAGCACCGGGGCGAAGGCAGCGGCAAAGAATCTTCCCAGCGAATTGAGGATCGCGCCATAGGCCGCCATGAGCGACATGCAGGCGAGATAGGGGAACATGATGCGCGAGAGAAAGACCGTCAGCTCGAACTTTTCGGGATCGCCCACAAAGCCGGGGACGAACACCGTCATCACCGGCTCCATGAAGATTTCGGCGAGGATGGTGACGATCAGAATGGCAGCGACCAGCCAGCTCATGATGCGGCCGGCCAGCTTTTTGGCCCCGTCCGCGCCATCGGTTTCCAGCGCGCCGGAAAACATGGGCACGAAGGCGGTGTTGAACGCCCCTTCAGCAAACAGGCGCCGGAACAGATTGGGCAGGCGGAAGGCGGCCTGGAAGGCATCGGCCGCGGGGCCGATGCCGAGCACGGCGGCGATCAGCGCGTCACGGACAAAGCCGAAAATGCGCGAGAGGAGGGTAAGCCCGCCGACCGACATGGTGTTGCGGAAAAGGCTCATGGGCGGGGTGGCTCGGAGGCGGGATGGCCGGAAGGGAAAAGAGTCCTTTCACGCGCTGGACGGCGTGCCGATTCGATCCCGACCTGCGCTGTGTGTACTGGATCCCGGCTCAAGGCCGGGATGACAGCAGAGGTAATAGGGGAAAATTCTTCAAATTCCCGATCGTCATCCCCGGCGAAGACCCGGCGCCTGGCTGGATTCCGGGAACAAGGCCCGAAATGACATGCGAGGTGTTTGGGGGACGTCGTGTTGAGGATCGCTGGCGGGGCCGGCGGGTGAAGGGGCGCGCGGGGTCGATCCCGACCTGCGCGGAGTGTACTGGATCCCGGCTCAAGGCCGGGATGACGGCGGAGAAAATTGGGTGACGGCTGCCACATTCCCCAATTGTCATCCCGGGCGGAGACCCGGGATCGAGTACACTCGGTGGTGGCAAACGGGCTCCAGGGGCGACCTTGAACCTGGTAACCCACCGACCAGAATGGAGTGCTCACGCTGAGGCCTTTTCGCGGCGGGCGGGGGCGAAGACCGCTTCGAGGGCTTCGTGGATGCGTTTCTGGCGGACCTTTGAGGTGATCTTTCCGCCGGTCAGGTCGGTGACGTAGAAAACGTCCACCGCCTTTTCGCCATAGGTGCCGATATGGGCCGAACCGATGGTGAGGTTGAGATCGGAGAGCGCGCGGGTCAGATGATAAAGCAGGCCGGTGCGATCGAGGCCGGAAATCTCGATGACAGTGAATTTGTCCGAGAGCGCGTTGGAGATGAAGATTTCGGTGGGCACCGAAAAGGGCTTCAAGCGCCGGTTGTAGCGTGAATCGATCCCCAGATCGGCAGGAAGGTATTTGCGGCCCTCGAGCAGCGCCTTGACGGTATCGGTGATGCGTGAGGCCCTGATCTTTTCGTCTTCGTCGGAGGTGAAGGCGCGGCGCAGGCGGAAGGTATCGAGCGCGTAGCCATCCTTGGTGTTGAAGATCTGCGCGCCGATGATCGAGGCATCGGCTGTGGTGCAGGCCCCGGCAATCAGCGAGAGAAGGCGCGGGTGATCGGGGGTATAGAAGGTGACTTCGGTGATGCCCTCGAAGGCCTTGATCGAGGTCGATCCGGCAAAGCTCGAATTTTTGGCTTCGGCCGCGTCGATCATGCGCGCATGGGCCAGTTGCAGTTCGGGTTCGGCGCGCAGCCAGTAATTGGGGAACTGGCGCTCGATATAGGCATCGAGCCGCTCTGGCGTCCAGTCGGTCAGCCCGGCGCGCAGGGCGTCCTGGGCCTCGATGATCCGGTCGCTCTGGGAGACCTGGGAATGGCCACCCGAAAGCAAGGGTTCGGTGGCGTAATAAAGGGCGCGCAGGAGCGAGCCCTTCCAGCCGGTCCAGGTGCCCGGACCCACGGCGCGGATGTCGCAGGCGGTGAGGATCATGAGCAGAGCAAGGCGCTGGGGGCTCTGCACGATCTGGGCGAAATTGCGCGCCGTATCGGGATCCTGAATGTCGCGGGACTGGGAAATCTCGCTCATCAGGAGGTGATAGCGCACCAGCCAGGCGACGGTATCGGTTTCGGCCGCCGAAAGGCCCAGACGCGGGCAGAATTTGCGGGCGATAGCCTCGCCGGCCTCGGAATGGTCCTCGGGGCGGCCCTTGGCGATATCGTGCAGGAACAGGGCGACATAGAGCAGGCGCGCATCGGAGAGATGGGGCAACAGCTCGTGGGTCAAAGGCAACTCGTTTTTCAGACCGCCATTGGCGATGTCGGCCATGACACCGACGGCGCGGATGAGATGCTCGTCCACCGTATAGTGGTGATACATGTTGAACTGCATCAGCGCGACGATCTTGCCGAATTCGGGGACCAGCTTGCCCAGAACGCCTGATTCATTCATGCGGCGCAGGATGCGCTCGACCGATTTGGGACTGGTGAGGATTTCGAGGAAATAGGCGTTGACCCGCTCATCGGTCCGAAGCTTCTTGTCGATCAGGCGCATCGAGCGGGTCAAAAGCTTGAGCGCGTCGGGGTGGAACATCACCCCCTCGCGGCCCGCCACCCAGAAGATCTTTACGATGTTGACCGGGTCTTTTTCGAACACTTCATCATTGGCCACGGTGATGCGGCCATGTTCGAGAATGAAATCGGGCTCGCCCCGGATCTGGCGGCGCGCCTTGCGGAAATTGCCGAACACGCGGCCGAAGGCATCGACTTTTTTGGCGTGGGCAAATTCGAGCGAGGTGCAGAAAATGCGGGTCAGATCGCCCACATCCTTGGCGACGAGGAAATAGCGCTTCATGAAGCGCTCGACCCCGAGCATGCCGGCGCGGTCGTGATAGCCCATGCGCTCGGCCATTTCCTGCTGGATCTCGAAGGTCAGCCGGTCATCGGCCCGGCCGACGAGAAAGTGCAGATTGCAGCGCACGGCCCAGAGGAAATCCTCGGCGCGCTGGAAGGCGCGGTATTCGGTCTTGGAGAATACGCCCTTCTCGATCAGTTCGGGATAGGTCTGGACGCGGTAGAAATATTTGCCGATCCAGTAAAGCGTATTGAGATCGCGCAAGCCCCCCTTGCCGTCCTTGACGTTGGGTTCGACCACATAGCGGGTGTTGCCCTGGGCGTCGTGGCGGGCGTCGCGCTCGGCCATTTTCGCCGCGATGAATTCGGGGCCGGTCTTTTCGACGATCTCGGTTTCGAAGCGCTCGCGCATCTGGTTGAACAGCGTATCGTCGCCGACCAGAAAGCGGCTTTCGAGCGTTGCGGTGCGCACCGTCATGTCCGAGCGCGCCATGCGAATGGAATCATCGACCGAGCGAACTGCGTGGCCGACCTTCTGGCCCAGATCCCAGAGCATATAGAGCACGTATTCGGTAACGCTCTCGCCCCAGGGGGTTTGCTTATAGGGCAGGATGAACAGCAGATCGATATCGGATCCCGGCGCCAGCGTGCCACGGCCATAACCGCCCACCGCGGCGATTGCCAAAGATTCGGCGCCCGAGGGGTTTTCGCGGGGGAAGACGTAGCGGGTGGCCCAGAGGTGAGCGGCGGCGATCAATTCATCTTGAGCGGCGGCCAGCATCTGGGCGCAGCGGGTGCCCCGGCGGTTGGCGACCAGCTCGGCCTCGGCGGCGATGCGGGCGTCTTTGAGCCCCTGACGCAGAGCCTTGAGCACGGCGGCGCGGGCGATCTGGCTGTCGGGCGCCGCATCGCCGATCTCGGCGCGCACGGCTTCGATCAGCGCTTCAGCACCGGGAAGTCCTGTTTTCCTGCGCGCAATCGGTTCAATGGTCGCCGTCGGCATGGGCAGCCTTTTTGAGTTCATAGATCCATTCGAGCGCGGCCCGGGGGGAGAGATCGTCGGGGCGCACGGTCTCTATCATATCGGTAACCGGGTTAGCACGAGGTTGAGGCGCGGATTTGTCCGCAGGCGCTGGCATATGGGCAAAGAGCGGCAAATCCGCAAGGGCCGAGCCGGGATTGGACTGGCCGCGCGCCTCGAGCAGATCGAGCACCTGGCGGGCGCGGGTGATGACCGGGGCGGGGAGCCCGGCCAGCTTTGCCACCTGAATGCCATAGGAGCGATCGGCGGCGCCCTGGGTGACTTCGTGGAGGAACACCACGTCGCCCTTGTATTCCTTGACGCTCATTGTGTGGTTGGAAACGCGCGACAGCGTGGCCGAGAGGGCTGTGAGCTCGTGATAATGGGTGGCGAAAATGGCGCGGCAGCCGGTGGTTTCGTGCAGGGTTTCAACGCAGGCCCAGGCGATGGAAAGTCCATCGAAGGTGGCGGTGCCCCGGCCGATCTCGTCGAGGATGACGAGGGACTGGCGGGTGGCGCGGTTTAAAATGGCGGCGGTTTCGACCATTTCGACCATGAAGGTCGAGCGGCCCTGGGCGATGTCGTCGGAGGCACCGACGCGGGAGAAGACGCGATCGACCACGCCGATATGGGCGGAGGTGGCCGGAACGTATGAGCCCATCTGCGCGAGAATGGCGATCAGCGCGTTCTGGCGCAGGAAGGTCGATTTACCGCCCATATTGGGGCCGGTGACCAGCCAGAGCTGGCCGCCTTCATCAGGCTCGGGGGCGGAAAGATCGGCGTCGTTGGCGACGAAGGTTTTCCCTTCCGCTTCGAGGGTCCTTTCGACGACGGGGTGGCGGCCGCCTTCGATTTCGAAGGCGAGGGAGGCATCGACAAGCGGGCGGCACCAATTGCGCTGGGCGGCGAGACTGGCGAGGGCTGCGGCAACGTCGAGTTCGGCCATGGCGTCGGCGGCGGCCATCAGGTCGCGGCTTTGGGCAATGGCGGCCTCGCGCAGGCGGGCGAAGATGGACAATTCGATTTCGACGGCGATTTCCTGGGCGCGGGCGATCTTGCCTTCGAGTTCGGCCAACTCGGTGGTGGTGAACCGCATGGCGTTGGCGAGGGTCTGGCGGTGGATGAAGACGTTGTCTTCGAGCAGGCGCGACCCGTGGGAGGCGGGGACTTCGACGAAAAAGCCCAAAACGTTGTTGTGCTTGATCTTGAGCGCCCGGACGCCGGTTTTTTCGACCAGCGCGGCCTGGAGTTCGGCCACCACCTTGCGGCTTTCCGACCCGAGCCGGCGCTGGGTGTCGAGTTCGCCATCATAGCCCGACGCGACAAAGCCGCCGTCGCGGGCGAAAAGCGGAGGTTCATCGACGAGGGCTTTTGCGAATTCGTCGGCGAGGATTTCGGGGGCCCGGCCAAGGGTTTGCGCGATGGCGGCAAGTTCGTCGCCTGGGTCGGAGAGGCCGGCGAGCAGATGGCCCAGCGCGCGGGCCTGGGTGATGCCGCGGCCGATGGCGCCCAGATCGCGCGGGCCACCGCGTTCGAGGGTCAAACGGGTCAAGGCGCGAGCGATATCGGGGGCGGCGCGCAGGCCCTTGCGGATGGCGTCGGTTTCCATCGCATTGGCGATCAATGTGTCGATGGCGTCGAGACGGGCGTTGATGCGGGCCGGATCGTTGAGCGGGGCGGCGAGGCGGGCGGCAAAGAGACGGGCGCCGGCGCCGGTCACCGTCATATCGACGCTTGCCCGCAAGGCGCCGCGCACATCGCCGCGCTGGGTCACGAGCAGTTCGAGCGACGAGCGCGTGGCCGCATCGATCTGCATGTGGTCGGTGGGCGCTTCGAGGCGCGGCTGGCGCAGGGGGACGCCGGCGCCTTTTTGCGTTTCGGCCACATAGGCGATGAGCGCGCCGAGCGCGGCGCGGGCGGTGCGCGAAAAGGCGGTCGGATCGACACCACCCTCGAAGGTTTCGCGCAACAGGCGGGACGCGGCCTCGGATTCGAAACTTTCGTGCGGGCGGCGGGTGGCGCCGGCCAGCCGGTCGGACGAGAGGGCGCGCTGTTCGGCCAGTTGATCGGCGAGGCGGTCGGACAGGATCAACTCGGCCGGATCGATGCGGGCGATCTCGTCGGCAAGAGACTCCTTGTCGAGATCGGCGACAAGCAGTTCGCCGGTGGAAATGTCGGACCAGGCCATCGCGTAGCCCTCGCCGTCCGAGCCGAGCCGGGCGAGGGAGAGAAGAAAATTGTTGCCCCGGGCGGGCAGCAGATCGTCCTCGGTCAGCGTGCCGGGGGTGACGAGCCGGACGACGTCGCGTTTGACGACGGATTTACTCCCGCGCTTTTTGGCTTCGGCGGGATCTTCGATTTGTTCGCAGACGGCGACCTTGTGGCCGAGCGAAATGAGCTTTTTGAGATAGTCCTGGGCGGCGTGGATGGGCACGCCGCACATGGGAATATCCTCGCCCAGATGCTTGCCGCGTTTGGTCAATGTGATGCCAAGGGCCGCGGCGGCGATTTCGGCGTCGTCAAAGAACAGCTCGTAAAAATCGCCCATGCGATAGAACAGCAGATAGCCCGGATTTACGCCCTTGATCTCAAAGAACTGGGCCATCATGGGCGTCATGGCCGTGGCGGGGGGCGCAGCATAGTCGGCCTGTGGCTCGGTTTGCGTCATGAAGCGGTCTAAAATTCCGGGGATAGGCTCTTAAACGGTGGCGCACGCTAAGCCAAAAATTTGGCGATTCCAACTGCCGATCACAGGTTGGGGTGACGCAGGCCCGTGACCCGTTCGACGCGTTTGCGATAGGCCATGGGGGCGGCGGCAAAACGGGCTAGGACGAAGACATCTGTCGTGCCGAATTTTTCGTCGACAAAGGCCTGGCTGGAAAACGCCGCATTGACCCGCAGATAGCCGCGCACGAGGGGCGGCATGGCGCGCAGGGCGGCGTGGCGGTCAACCATTTCGGCCGCAAGCATGTCCATGGAGACGGCGCGCCCGGCGCGGGCGGAAACGTGCCAGTCAGCCGATGCGCGGGCGTTATGAAAAAGATGGGACAGGGTGTGCGCGTGGGCGCGAGGATCGGTGCCGGGAAAACTGGCGGCGCCAAAGTAGGCATCGATTGCGTTGAGGCAAGCATAGGCCCAGAGCCCGCACCAGAGGGCCTCGATGGTCCGCATGGAGCGGTAGGCCGGGGCAACGCAGGAGCGGCCAACCTCGCAAAAGCGCTGGCCGGGGTGGCGAGCAAAGAGCGGGGCGAGGGCAAATTCTGTATCGGCGTACCAGCCAAGAGCGGACGCGGGGCCGGCCATGACGCGATAGGTGCCCACGATTGGCGGGGCTTCGCCCAGAGCCCGAGCGGCGGTGTCGATGACGACGATATGGTCGCAATGGGGATCGAAGGCGTCGGCTTCGATGTGGTTGGCGTGGTCCATCCACGGGGCGTTCACGCCGCGCTCGCGGTGGAACACTTCGTAACGCAGGCGGTAGGCGGCGAAGCGCTCGGCGTCGGTCCGGGCAAGGCGCACGGCAAACTGGCCCAGGCGGGCGAGCGGGGCGGCGAGCGGAGCGGCAGCGGGGAAAGGAGCGGTTTCGATCATGGCGCTTTTGTATCGGAGTTGAGCACCGGAGGGAATTGCGCCGGGCCGCAAAAGCCAATCTTGACGCGGCCGTCGAGAACGGGCATGAGTTACGTACCTCAATGGAGGAGGAAGTATCTTGGAAAGCAGCGGGCGCGTGACGGTGCATGATCTGGCGCGGGCGGCAGGGGTGTCGCTGGCGACGGTGGACCGAGTGCTCAACGGCCGGCCGGGCGTGCGCAAGGGGACGATCGAGAAGGTGGAGGCGGCGATTGCCGAGATCGGGTTTCGGCGCGATTTGACCGCCTCGATGCTGGCGCGGGCCCGCGACATCGTTCTCAAGATCATCGTGCCGGAAGGCACCAACCAGTTTTTCGGCAAGCTGGCCGATGCCGTGGAAAGTGTTGGCGCCCAGATGCGGGCTGAGCGGCTGCGGCTCGACCTTTTGCGGATCAAGGCCATGGATACGCGGGCGCTGGTGGCGGCGCTCGATGCCATTGGCGCCGACGAGGCCGATTGCGCGGTGATCGTGGCCATCGACAAGCCCGAAATCCACGCCGCGGTGGCGCGGGCCGTGGGCAGGGGGATCAAGGTGATCACGCTTGTGTCGGACCTGCCCGGTTCGGCGCGGCACGGGTTCGTGGGAATCGACAACCGGGCGGCGGGACGGATCGCGGGATCGCTGATGGGGCGGTTTGTGCCGCAGGGGGGAACGGTCGGGCTGGTGGCCGGGTCCTTGGAGCTGATCGACCATGCGGAACGGATCAGGGGGTTTTCCGAGATCATTGCATCGGAATTTCCGACAGTCGCGCTGGTGGGACCCATCGAGGGGCAGGACGAATTTACCGCGACCTACGAAAAGAGCCTGGCGCTGTTTGAGGCGCATCCCGGCCTGACCGGAATGTACAACGCCGGGGCGGGCAATGCGGGGCTCTTGATGGCGCTCAACGAGTGCGGGCTTGCAGCAAAAGTGCGGGTGATCGGGCACGAATTGACCGGGCCGACGCGGGCCGGGCTGGAAACCGGCGCCATCGACGTTATTCTGGACCAGAGCCCGGAAGACGAAATCCGTGCCGTTTGCGCCACGGCGCGGCGGCTGGTGGTGGGGGCGGATGCCGCCCCACCGCAGACACAATTGGAAATCAGGGTTTTGGTGCGCGATCACCTGAGCTAACCTGAACCTACCCATCTTGCACGAGCGCCGAAAAGGCAGCCGAAACCGAGGAGATTTCTGATGACTGGAATTGAGGTACGCACCTCATTTTTCATGGAGAGGGTAACGCAATGACCTATCTCGGACTCGATATCGGGACGTCCGGCGTCAAGGCGGTGCTGATCGATGGTGAGGGCAGGGCGCTGGGCGAAGCCAGTGCGCCCTTGAGCGTTTCGCGGCCCCGGCCCGGATTTTCCGAGCAGGATCCGGCCCATTGGTGGGACGCGGTGCTCAAGGCCGTCGATGCGCTCAAGGACCGCCATGCCGATCTGGTCAGCGCGATCAGGGGTATCGGGCTGTCCGGGCAGATGCATGGGGCGACGCTGCTCGACAAGGACAACAAGGTGATCCGCCCGGCGATATTGTGGAACGACGTGCGTTCGGCCGCCGAGTGCGCCGAAATGGAAGAGGCATTGCCGGCGCTGCGGCAGATTGCCGGCAACATTGCCATGCCGGGCTTTACCGCGCCGAAAATCCTCTGGGTCAAAAAGCACGAGCCGGAGAACTACGCGAAAATCGCCAAGGTGCTGCTGCCCAAGGATTATGTGCGGTTTCTTTTGACCGGGACTTACGTTTCGGACATGTCGGATGCGGCGGGAACGCTGTGGCTGGACGTGGAATATCGCGGCTGGTCGGACGATCTGCTGGCGGTGACGGGGCTGACGACCGAGCACATGCCGGCGCTGGTCGAGGGCAGCGAACCGTCCGGACATCTTTCCCCCGAGCTTTGCGCGCGCTGGGGCATTGCGCAAACGCCGGTGGTGGCCGGGGGCGGGGGCGACAATGCCGCTTCGGCCTGCGGCATCGGAGCGGTGGAGCCGGGGAGCGGGTTCGTTTCGCTGGGCACTTCGGGGGTGCTGTTTGTTTCCAACGACAAGTTCCGGCCCAATACCGAAGGGGCGGTGCATGCGTTTTGCCACGCGATCCCCAAGACCTGGCACCAGATGGGGGTTTTCCTTTCTGCGACCGACAGTTTGAACTGGTTTTCAAAACTGGTGGGGCAGGACGCGGCGGGCGTGACGCGGGCCGTTGCCGAGAATTTCTCCGGGCCGGGGGAGGAAATTTTCCTGCCCTATCTCTCCGGCGAGCGCACGCCGCATAACAATGCCGCCGCGCGCGGCTCGTTTGTGGGGCTGTCTCATCTTTCCGACGCCCGGACCATGGGGCAGGCGGTGATGGAGGGCGTGGCATTTGCGGTGCGCGACTGCCAGCGGGTGCTGACCGACGCGGGAACGCAGATCGACACCCTGATCGCCGTGGGCGGGGGGTCGAAATCGGACCTGTGGCTCGAAATGATCGCCACCAATTTGGGCATGGCGATTGCCGTGCCCGAGGACGGGGATTTCGGCGGGGCGTTCGGCGCGGCGCGACTGGGGCTGATCGCGGCCACCGGGGCCGACCCCAGAACCGTGTGCACCAAACCCAAAATCGAAAAAACCATCGATCCAAGGGCCGATCTGAAATCGGCCTATGACCAATCCTATGCGCGCTATCGCGCCCTTTATGCGGGTATCGAGGAGGCCCGAGCACAATGACCGACTTTTTCAAAGGCCTGAGCAAGGTTCAGTATGAAGGCCCAGGCAGCGACAACCCGCTGGCCTTCCATCACTACAACCCCGACGAAATCGTTCTGGGCAAGCGGATGGAAGAGCATTTGCGCTTTGCGGTTGCGTACTGGCATTCGTTTGCCTGGGAAGGTGGCGACCCGTTTGGCGGGCGGACCTTCGAGCGGCCGTGGTTTGACGGCGGAATGGACGCGGCGAAACTGAAGGCCGATGTGGCGTTCGAATTGTTCTCCCTGCTGGGGGCACCCTATTTCTGCTTTCACGACGCCGATGTGCGGCCCGAAGGCGAGAGCTTTGCCGAGAGCAAGAAGCGGCTCGAGGCGCTGGCCGACATCTTTGAGAAAAAGATTGCCGAGACCGGCGTGAAACTGCTCTGGGGCACGGCGAATTTGTTTTCCAACCGCCGGTTCATGGCCGGCGCGGCGACCAATCCCGACCCGGACGTGTTCGCCTATGCCGCGGCGACCATCAAGGCCAATATGGATGTGACCCAGCGGCTGGGCGGCGAGAACTATGTGCTGTGGGGCGGGCGCGAGGGGTATGAAACCCTGCTCAACACCAATCTGGGCCAGGAAATGGACCAGATGGCGCGGATGCTCTCGATGGTGGTCGATTACAAGCACAAGATCGGGTTTTCCGGCGCCATCCTGATCGAGCCCAAGCCGCAGGAGCCGACCAAGCACCAGTATGATTACGACGTCTCCACCGTCTATGGGTTTCTCAAGAAGTACGGGCTGGAAAACGAAGTGAAGGTCAATATCGAGGTGGGTCACGCCATCCTCGCGGGTCACACCTTCGAGCACGAAGTGGCCATGGCGGCGGCGCACGGGATTTTCGGCTCGATCGACATGAACCGCAACGACATGCAATCGGGCTGGGACACCGACCAGTTTCCCAACAACGTGCCCGAAGTGGCGCTGGCCTATTACCACATCCTCAAATCCGGCGGCTTTGCCACCGGGGGCACCAATTTCGACGCTAAATTGCGGCGCCAGTCGATCGATCCCGAGGATTTGCTGCACGGCCATATCGGGGGGATGGACACCTGCGCGCGAGGGCTGAAGGCCGCGGCGGCAATCATCGAGGACGGGACCTATGATGCGTTCCTCGCCGAGCGCTATGCCGGATGGAACGCTGCCGAGGCGCAGGCAATGCTCAAAGGTGAGCGGACGCTGGAGGACATTGCCGGGCGGGTTGAGGCCGAGGGGATCAACCCGGAGCCAAAATCGGGGCGGCAGGAATATCTGGAGAACCTGATCAACCGGTTCGTTTAAACAGGTTTGGGACCGCCGGCATCGCATCGGCGGTCCCGTTTTTTTCTCTGGGAGGAGACCCAATGCCCATTCGCCAAAACCCGATTCTGCCGGGGTTCAATCCCGATCCCTCGATCTGCCGCGTCGGGGAGGATTATTATATCGCCACTTCGACCTTCGAGTGGTTTCCCGGGGTGCAGATCCATCACTCCAAAGACCTTGCGAACTGGGAGCTCTTGACCCGGCCGCTTACCCGCAAGAGCCAGCTCGACATGCGGGGCAACCCCGACAGCTGCGGTATCTGGGCGCCGTGCCTTACCCATGACGGGGAGAAATTCTGGCTGGTCTATACCGACGTCAAGCGCAAGGACGGCAACTTCAAGGACGCGCACAATTATATTGTCACCGCCGATGAAATCACCGGGCCGTGGTCGGAGCCGATCTATGTCAATTCGTCGGGGTTCGACCCGTCGCTGTTTCACGACGATGACGGGAAAAAGTGGTTCGTCAACATGCTGTGGGACCACCGGGAGGGATATCACCGGTTTGCGGGGATTGCGCTGCAGGAATTCGATGCGGTGGCGGGCACGCTGGTCGGGGAGCGGAAAAACATCTTCAGGGGCTCGCCGCTCAAGCTGGTCGAGGGGCCGCATCTCTACAAGCGCGATGGCTGGTACTATCTTCTGACCGCCGAGGGCGGAACCGGATACGAGCACGCGGCGACGCTGGCGCGGTCGAAAACCATCGACGGGCCGTATGAGCTGCATCCGGACATGTATCTGGTGACGGCCAAGGATGATCCGCTCAATCCGCTGCAGCGGGCCGGGCATGGCGATATCGTGGAGACGCCCGATGGCCAGACCTATCTCGTACACCTGACCGGACGGCCGACGACGCAGAAGCGGCGGTGCGTGCTTGGGCGCGAGACAGCGCTGCAAAAGTGCGAATGGCGTGAGGACGGGTGGCTGTATCTGGTCGGGGACACGAACCTGCCGGCCTCCGAAGTGGAGGTGCCGGGGACGTACGACCAGGCCGGGTTCGACGCCGAGCGGCGCTACAATTTCAAGGGCGAACTGCCTATCGATTTTCAATGGCTGCGGACGCCGGAACCGGAGCGGATTTTCAGGCTCGGGGGCGGCAAGCTGACGCTGATCGGGCGGGAATCGATGGGCTCATGGTTCGAGCAGGCGCTGGTGGCGCGGCGGCAGCAACATTTCGATTTCGAGGCGGAGACCGAGATTGCGTTCGATCCGCGCGACGAGCGCGAAATGGCGGGACTGACCGGCTATTACGGGCGGTACAATTTCCACTATCTGCACCTGACCGCCGACCCGGACGGAAAGCGCGCGCTCAATATCTTTTCATCGGTGGTGAGCCACCCGGATGGGAAGCTGACCTATTGGATCGATCCGGTGCCGGTTGGGGCCGGGCCGGTGCGCATGAAGATGCGGGTGGAGAACTCCAAACTGCAGTATTTCTATGCGCAGGGGGGCGACGACTGGCAGAGAATCGGGCCCGAACTCGACGCCTCGATCCTGTCTGACGAATGCGGCGGGCATGCCGAGCATGGCAGCTTTACCGGAGCATTTGTGGGGATGGCGGCGCAGGACCTCAACGGGTCTGCGCGGGAGGCCGATTTTTCGTATTTCGTCTATCGGCCGCTGTAAGGCACTAAAACGATGCCGGCGGTTTCACGTGAATCCGCCGGCGCCATTCGGCATCAGGCCTGCCTGAGTTCGACTTCGATATTGCCGCGCGTGGCGTGGGAATAGGGGCAGATGATGTGGGCCCGGTCCATCACGTCCTTGAGCGTTTCGGTATCAATGCCGGGGGCCGAGGCCGTGAGGATGACCTTGAGGCCGAACCCTTCGCCGTCGTCGCGCTTGCCGAAGCCCACATCGGCGGAAACCGTGGCTTCCTTGGGCAGCTCGAGTTTGGTCTTGCGGGCGGCGGCGCGCATGGCGCCCAGGAAACAAGCCGAATAGCCGGTGGCAAAGAGCTGTTCGGGATTGGTGCCGTCACCGCCCGAGCCGCCCATTTCCCTGGGCGTCGAGAGCTTTACATCGAGCTTGCCGTCATCGGTCTTTGAGTGACCGTCTTCGCGGCCACCGCCGCTGGCTGTCGCGTGGGCGGTATAGAGAATTTCCATGATGCACTCCCATGGTTGGTGATTGGTCGGCTGTAAGGTGAACGCGCTCCACCCCGCTGGGGTTCGCCGTGCACCGATGGAGCGACCATAGGCGGGATTTATATTGTGTGCAATATAATTTTGTGCGATAGTTTTGTCATGAAAGACACCGATACGCCCATTCTCGCCCCTGAACAGCAGCTTTGTTTTGCGGTTTATGCCGCGGGACAGGCCTTTGCGCGGCTTTACCGTCCGCTGCTCGAGCCGCTGGGGCTGACCTATCCGCAATATCTGACAATGCTGGTGCTCTGGGAGGGCGAGCCCGTCTCGGTAACGGGGATCGGGCAGCGTCTTGGGCTCGATACGGGCACGCTGACCCCGCTGCTCAAACGGCTTGAAGCCGCCGGACTGGTGCGGCGGACGCGCAGCGCCACCGACGAGCGGCGGGTTGTGGTGACCCTGACCGATAGCGGGCGGGCGCTCAAGGAACAGGCGCGGAGCATTCCGGACGCGGTGGCGTGTGCCAGCGGGCGGGATCTGCCGGACGTGATGAAATTGCGCGACGAGATCAATGCGCTAAGCAAGGCGCTCGATGCGTCGCGGGCGTGCGGCTAGGGGCAGCAAAAGGGCGCGAAAAGGTCCATTGGACCTTTTTGTCCGGCAAAGCCGAACCGCTCCTAACCCATATAGAGGTTTTCCATTCTCTGGGTGTCGTCGGTCGCAAAGCGGTGGTCGGCGGGCGGGTGAGCGCGCTGGCCGCATTCGCGGCGCGGGCAGATGCGACAGCCCACCCCGATGGGCACGGCGCCGGCCGGCGCCGAAAGATCGATGCCGTCGGCATAGATCATGGCTGAGGCGTGCGAGACGTGGCAACCGAGCCCAATGGCGATGTGGCGGCGCGGGGCGTTGTAGGAATGACCGCCCTTAGCGATGGCTTTGGCTATGCAGAAATAGCGCTGGCCATCAGGCATCTGGCTCAATTGAATATTGATCTGGCCCGGATTGAGGAACGCCGCATAGACGTTCCAGCGCGGGCAGGCGCCCGAATGGCGCGGGATATGGATGCCCGAAAGCGAAAAGCGCTTGGAGATGTTGCCGGCGATGTCGGTGCGAACCAGATGGAGCGGGATGCCGCTCAACGACGGCCGCTGCAGGGTGGTCATGCGGTGGCAGATCTGCTCGAAACTGGCGCGGAAGCGGCGGCCGAGCCGTTCGATATCGTAGCGGGTGTCGCGGCAGGCGCGGAAGAACGGCTCGTACGGCATGATGAGGGCGGCGGCGACATAGGACCCCAACACATTGCGTGCCAGGCCGACACTTTCGGGCTGGGGCAGGGTGCTCTTTTCGATCAGGTCACGGATTTCCCCATCGGCGATCAGCAGGGCCAGATGCTGGGCGAGGACGAACAGGGCGGATTCGGGCTCGAGCGTATCGGAGATAGCCAGCCCGCGGCCATTGTCCTCGAGCCGGCGCACCACGCCATGGGGGAGCGAGGCCAGCCGGGCCTCGATGCCGAAAACATTGAAGAGATAGGCCCTGAGCCCGGCCTCGAAACTGTCCGAGGCATTGTCGATATCGTGGCGCACGCGTTCGGCCGCGGTCTCGAGCGTTGGAAAATAATTGGCGTTTTCCTGAAGGAAATCGGAGACGGCCTCGGTGACGACGTTGTGGCCCGTCGCCTGGGTTTCGCCCGCCTCGCTTGATTTGGGGGCCTGCAGGTGGCGCAACTGATCGAAGAGCTTGAGGACGGCGCGGCCGACCGCGGGGTGCTGGGTGGCCAGATCGCGGATGTCGGTGTTGGTCAGATCTGAATCGGCGAAAATATCGTCGCCGAACATTTCCATGAGATCGCCCGACAGCCGCGCATCGTCGCTTTCGGCCAATTCGCCCGGTTCAACCCCGAAATAACCGGCGACGCGGAACAGCAATGGCACCGTAATGCGGCGGCGGTTGTGTTCGATCAGATTGAGATAGGACGCGGAAATCTCCAGCGCTTCGGCCAGTTGTGCCTGGTTGACCGATTTCTGCCTGCGCAACCGCTTGATGCGGCCCCCGATCTGCAGATCGAGCTGGTTCATCTGTCCTTCTCCCGCCTGCAAATTTTTACAGACTTTACAGTTTCGGCGCGTTCGCTTTTCAAGTCTTTACAGCTTAACACGCTGATTTCACGTCTTTTCTTGCCTTTTTGGACTCGATTGTCAATTCTTTACTGAATAGAGCACAACGGCGTGCTCGCCAGCAGGAGACAAGAGCCATGAGCGCTCATCAGACAAACGAAACGGCAAGCGAGGACTTCATCACCATCATTGCGCCCTCGATGGCCGAGGTGATGGAGAGCTTTAAAAGCCAGGGGCTGGCCGAGCGGGATTATTCCATCGTCCACCGGGCCGGTCGGCACAGCTTTACCATGGCGGGCGGCGAGGCGCTGTTTGGCGGCTCGCAGATGGTGGCCGCGACCTTTTCGCGGCGGGGATAGCGCCCGGCCACCGCCGTTCGCGTTTGCCGCAAGGCCCCCTTCACCTCTCAAGGGGGGAGGGCCGGGATGAGGATGCGCTCGGCTTGCGGAATGATCCGCCACCCAATTTTCACGCAAGGAGGAGTTTTCAATGCTCGACAAATCACCCGATCCGCAGACCTTCGAGGCCCCCGAATGGGCACCGGAGCGCTGGAAAAACGTCGCGCGCGACTATACGCCCGATGACGTGGCCCGGCTTTCGGGCAGCTTGGCCATACGGCACACGCTGGCCGAGAACGGGGCGCGGCGGCTGTGGGAATTGCTCCACAGCGAGGATTTCGTGCCGACCCTTGGCACCTTTACCGGCAACCAGGCCGTCCAACAGGTGAAAGCTGGATTGAAGGCCATCTATCTTTCGGGCTGGCAGGTGGCGGCGGACGCCAATTCGTCGGGCAACATGTATCCCGACCAATCACTTTATCCCGTCGATTCCGTTCCCTCTGTGGTCAGGCGCATCAACAAGGCGCTGCAGCGGGCCGACCAGATTCAGACCATGGAGCGCTATGAGGGCAAATCGGACGCCGACACCGATTATTTCGTGCCCATCATTGCCGATGCGGAAGCCGGGTTCGGCGGGGCGCTCAACGTCTTTGAGCTGATGAAGGCGATGATCGAGGCGGGCGCCGCGGCGGTTCATTTCGAGGACCAGTTGGCCAGCGAAAAGAAATGCGGCCATCTGGGTGGCAAGGTTCTGGTGCCGACCCGGACGTTCGTGCGCACGCTGAACGCCGCACGGTTGGCCGCCGACGTTATGGGCGTGCCAACGCTGATCATGGCGCGCACCGACGCCGAGGCCGCGCAACTGATCACGTCCGATGTCGATGAGTACGATGCGCCGTTCATTACAGGCGAGCGGACAGAAGAGGGGTTTTATCGGCTCAAGGGCGGGTTTGAAGCGGCGATTGCGCGCGGGCTGGCCTATGCGCCCTATGCGGATTTGATCTGGTGCGAAACCTCGACGCCAAATCTCGAGGACGCAAGGCGGTTTGCCGAAGCGATCCGCAAGGAGCATCCCGACCAGATGCTGGCTTACAATTGTTCGCCATCGTTCAATTGGGCCAAGTATATGGGCGAGGCGGATATGGCGGCGTTCCAGCGCGAGCTGGGCGCGATGGGGTACAAATACCAGTTCATCACCCTGGCCGGGTTCCACAATCTTTCGCTCACCACGTTCAATCTGGCGCGCGGGTACAAGGACCGGGGCATGGCCGCCTATTCCCAACTGCAACAAGCCGAATTTGCCGCCGAAAAGGACGGATTTACGGCGACACGGCACCAGCGCGAAGTGGGCACGAGCTATTTCGATGCTGTGGCGACCGCAGTGAGCGGCGGGTCAAGCTCGACCACCGCCATGGCGGGCTCGACCGAGACGGCGCAGTTCCACTGAGTTCAAAGCCGGGGATCAATGCGCCAATATTTATCCCCGGCTTTTTGATTCACGTGAAGCATTCCCGATTTGCTTCACGTGAATCAGCCTATCCAAGCAAGGCGGCGAGTTCGGCATGGGGCAGCGCGCCTGAGACGATTGCGACCAGCACCAACCCATGGAGAAGGGCGATGGCGCCCGTGGTCATAACGAAGCCCGGCTTTGAGGTCTTGTGTCGGAAGACCTGCTGGGCGAGCAGGCCACCAATGATGCCGAAGACGGCATCGAGCCCGTGCAATCCCGCCTCGCTGATCCGCCATTGACCGGCAATGGCCCTCTGTTTGTCCATCCAGTAGGCGAGCCAGGACGCGCCGCCCATTATGGCGTAGGGCGCGATCAGCCAGAAGGGCGCCCTGTCCAGAATGATGATCGCAAAGACCAGCACGAGAAGGCCGACAGCGGCCCAGACACGATAATCGTTACGATCGAAATGGGATGGGCGAGCGGGCCGCTGCACTTTTTTGATGCCCTCGAGCCACGCCTCGCGTGCCGCCGGTTTGCCATCGCGTCCCGTGCCGGGTGAGAAGGCGAGCCGCTCGCCCCTTTGCGGGCGGCGGCCGGTTTCAAAGGCCGAAATGTGCACGAAGATTTTCGCCCGCGGGCCATCGGGCTTGATAAAGCCAAAGCCCCGGTCGTCATCCCATTCGATCAGCGTGCCCTTTTCCATGTCCGACTTTCCTCGCCGCCCAGCCGTAAGGAGAGCCGGTGAGGCCTTAAGATTTGATTGTCATGGCGCGGGCGGCGGCGACGGCCGGGAGGGACAGAACGGCACAAAGGGCAAAGGTGATGACCAAGGCGGTGGTCAATTGCTGGGTGGTTTGGGCTGAGGCGATGCCGGCGGTATTGGCGATGAGGCCGGCGATGGCCGCTCCGATGCCATAGCCCGCTGACTGGATGGTGGGCAAAAGGGCCGAAGCCCTGTCGCGTTCGCCGGGGCGGGCGGCTTCCATGATGGTCTGGCTGGTATAGGCCCATGAAGTGCCATAGGCCGCACCGATCAGGATCTGAGCCAGGATGACAAGTGGGAGCTGGCCGATGGCAAAGGCGATGGCGAGCAGCACGAGACCGGCAACGAGCAGGACAGGGCCGAGGCGAATGAGGCCGGGACGGTCGGCTTCGGACACGTTGGCGACAAGGATGGCCGTGGTTGACCAGGTGATCGCCATGACCGCGCCGATGACACCGGCGAGAGTGGGGCCGAAGCCGAAAATGTTTTGCAGCGCATAGACCAGGAACACCGCCGCGCCGGCCTGGGCCAGGGGCATGAGCAGAATGACCCAGAGGCCAGCGCCCACCACGTCATTAAAGCGGAAGGCGTGGCTTGGGAACAGCGGGGTGGCGGCGGTGCGATCGCGGCCGATGACGGCGAAAAGCGTTGCGCCGGCAATGAGAAGACACAGGGCTGTGAGAAGCGGCGAATCGAGCAGGCCGCCAACCGAGACGGCCATGATGGCGGCGCCGATCAGCAGCAGCCGGACGATGGGCAAGCGGCCGGAAGATTTTTCGCGCAGGCCAGGTGGCACGATCGTGAGAACGAGGCCGATAAAAATGGCCCCGATGGGCAGATTGACGGCGAAGGCGGCGCGCCAGGAGAGGGTTTCGGTCAAGGCGCCCGAGAGCACCGGCCCACCAAAGGCGGCCAGCGCCCAGACCACCGATTCGGCGCCGAACACCTTTGGTACCAGGGCAGAGGGAAAGAGTTCGGGGATCAGCGCGTAGCATATGGCCGCGACGATGCCTTCGCCCAGCCCCTGAAGGGCGCGGCCGACAAGCAGTTCGGGCATGGAGCCGGCGATTGCGGCGAGGAGCGAGCCGACAAGGAACACCGAGGCGGCGGCGACCAGCGCCATGCGGGCGCCCAGCCGCGCCTTGAGCAACGCGCCGCCGGCCCCGCCCATGATGGCAAACACCAGAAAGACCGTTGTGGCCCAGGACAACAGCGCCACGCCGCCCAGCTCATCGACAGCGGTGGGCAGGGCGGTGGAGACCAGAAAACCGTTAAAGGCCAGGAGCGCGACGCCGAGGCACAGGGTGATCGTGGCGCCAAGATAGCGCGGGGAGACGATGGCGGACCATCCGGAGAGAGCTTCGGTCATGGTGGGACTCAATTAAACAAGCGATACCTTGTTAAATTGAGTCCGATGATCTGTCCAGCGAAAAGCGGGGGCTTTTTAGAACCCCCGATTTGGTATAGTCAGGCGCGCGAACCATATAGGTTTGACAATCGCCTTTATCTTCCCGGAGATTTGCCCCAGTGAGCCTTGAGTCCACCGGCTATAAAAGCCGCCGTACCTTCGCGATCATTTCGCACCCGGACGCGGGCAAGACGACGCTGACCGAAAAACTGCTGCTCAATTCCGGCGCCATCCATCTGGCGGGGGAGGTGAAAGAGCGCGGCGAGCGGCGGCGGACCCGCTCGGACTGGATGGAGATCGAACAAAAGCGCGGCATTTCGATCACCTCTAGCGTGATGACGTTCGAACATGACGGGCTGACGCTGAACCTGCTCGACACGCCGGGCCACGCGGATTTTTCCGAAGACACCTATCGCACGCTGACGGCTGTCGATTCGGCGATCATGGTGATCGACGCGGCCAAGGGCATCGAGGCGCAGACGCGCAAACTGTTCGAGGTGTGCCGGCTGCGCGACATCCCGATCATCACCTTCGTCAACAAGATCGACCGCGAGGCGCGCGATACGCTGGAAATCCTCGACGAGATCATGGAGACCCTGGCGCTCGATACCGCGCCAATGATGTGGCCGGTGGGCGCTGGCGTCGACTTTAACGGGCTTATCGATCTCGAGCACGGGCGGTTCATTTCGACCGAGGGCAAGCCGGAGGCCGAGGCGCCGGGAATCGAGGCATTGGCGGGGCGGTTTGCCGACACCCAGAACCAGCAGATCGCCGCTTCGATGGAGGGGCTTGAACTGGCGAGCGGATCGCTGCCCAAATTCGACCAGGCGGCCTTCGAGGAGGGCACGCTGACGCCGGTCTATTTCGGCTCGGCGCTCAAATCGATCGGCGTGCGCGAATTGCTCGAGGCGGTGTGCCGGTTTGCGCCCGAGCCGCGCACCCAGCCGGCGCGGCCCGAGCCGGTGGACCCTTCCATGGCGGCGTGCACGGGGTTCGTTTTCAAGGTTCAGGCCAATATGGACCCCAACCACCGCGACCGCGTGGCCTTTGTTCGCGTGGCATCGGGGACGCTCAAGCGCGGCATGCGGCTGAAAAACGTGCGCACGGGCAAGGATTTGAAGGTCGCCAACCCGATGTTCTTTTTCGCGCGCGAGCGGGAGCTGGCCGACGAGGCGGTGGCAGGGGACGTTGTGGGAATTCCCAATCACGGCACGCTTTCGGTGGGCGATACGTTGACCGACGGGCCCGATGTGACGGTGACCGGGATTCCCAATTTCGCGCCCGAATTGCTGCGCCGCGTGCATCTGTCCGATGCGTCGAAAACCAAACAGCTGGCCAAGGCGCTCAACGATCTGGCCGAAGAGGGCGTGGTGCAGGTGTTCAAGCCGACCTTGGGTTCGGGCTATTATGTGGGCGCTGTGGGGCCGCTGCAGCTGGAAGTTCTGACCAGCCGCGCGGCGGCGGAATATTCGGTGCCGATCCGCATCGAGCCGGCGCAATATGTGACGGCGCGCTGGGTCAAGGTCAACGACAAGGCCCAGTTCGACAAATTCGCGGCGCTGCATCGATTGAACATTGCCGAGGACCGCTATGGCGATCCGGTGTTTCTGGCCCCCAGCCAGTGGGAAATCGACCGCTGCGCCCAGGATTTTCCGTTGCTCGATTTCATGGCGACCAAGGACCGCGGGCTGGCGGCTTAAGTTGTATGGACAGTTAGGCGATGGCGGCCTGCAAACCGCAGCTTTCTGCGCTTCCGGTGCTCACGTACTGAAAGTACGCTCCGCTCCGGTTCTCGAAAACCACGGTTTTCGGCTCGCCCTGACCTAACTCTCCACACAACTCATTCGTCCCCGAATCCCAGATCGGCTTCGGTCCAGCCGAACGCCGCCAATTCCCCGGTGCGGGATTTGGCGTCGTCGGAGACGATGAATTCGTCGAGCTGGGGCGGGGCGAGAGGCGTTCCGGCCAGCATGGCATGAGCCTGGCCGCGATGATGGGTCTGGTGGGCGAAGAGGTGGCAGAGCACATCGTCGCAGCGCTCGGTCTGGATGCGGGACTGGCGGTGGATGGTGATCGGGCGGCCTAGATCGGCAATTTGCAGAGCGTCGCAGAGCGCGACGAGCTTTTCATCGCTTTGGCGCTGGGCAGCGTAGAGCGCGCTTGCCGTATCGAAGGGTTCCTCGTTTTCCCAGGCTTTCGGGCCCAGCGTGCCGCCTGCAAGTGCGTCGATATAGAACCAGTCGATAATGAGGATATGATTGAGCGTTGCCTTGAGCGAGGGGAAAAAGCTCACGCGCCTTGCCTCGAATTGCGACTGGTCCAGCGCGATCACCGCCTGAGCGAGACGGTAATTGGCGAGGGCGTTGTTGCGGGCGAGCTTTGTGAACATGCGCAGGGCGGGATCGGTCACGATGTCTTTTCCATCACGCGCGCCATGCCGATCGAGGCGGGCATCACCGGCTCGAAGCCGAATTTTCCATAGAGATGGCGCGCATCGCCGTCGGCAATCAGGGACACATAGGCGCCCTCTGGCGCCTCGCGCTCGAGCCAATCGACCAGCGCGGCCATGATGGCCTTGCCCAGACCCTTGCCCTGATGGGCGGGATCGACCGCGATGTCGGTGATCTGGTAGGCGGTGCCGCCATCGCCGATGATGCGGCCCATGCCGATGGCCTTGCCCTCATGGACAACCAGCACGGCAAAAAGCGAATTGGGAAGACCCTTTTCCATGCCGTCCCGGCTGCGCGGTGAAAGTCCCGATATGGCGCGCAGGCGGGCGAAGGTTTCAACGTCTGGTATGCCAGCGACAATCTTGTAGTCCATATCAGGCATTGGCCATGTTGATCCGGTAACTGAGCGCCTCGGCGATGTGGGGGCGAGCGACGGTTTGGCTGCCGGCCAGGTCGGCCAGCGTGCGGGCCACCTTGAGGACCCGATGATAGGCGCGGGCCGACAGGGAAAAGGTTTCGGCGGCCTTGAGCAGGAGATCGCGGCTTTCAGCGTCGGGGGCGACGACCTGTTCGATGACGCTCGAGGGCGCGGCGGAATTTGTGTGAACGCCGGAAAGATCCAGTTCGGCATAGCGCCGGCGCTGGACGTCGCGCGCCGTTGCCACGCGCTGGGCGACAATGGCGCTGGGTTCGCCCGGTTTGGAGCCGATCATGTCAGTTGCGCTGACAGCGGGAACGTCGATGCGGATATCGATGCGGTCGAGGAACGGGCCCGACACGCGGCCCTGATAATCGGCCGCGCATTTTTCGCCACGCCGGCAGGTGTGGCCCGGTGTTCCCGCCATGCCGCATTTGCACGGGTTCATGGCGGCGACCAGCTGGAAGCGGGAAGGGTAGGTCACGCGCGCATTGGCGCGGGCGATCACCGTTTCGCCCGATTCGAGCGGCTGGCGCAGGCTGTCGAGCGCCTGGGGCTGGAATTCGGGAAGCTCGTCGAGAAACAATACGCCATTATGGGCCAGCGAGGCCTCGCCGGGGCGTACGCGCAACCCGCCACCGACCAGCGCGGCCATGGAGGCCGAATGATGGGGGCTGCGAAAGGGGCGGCGATCGGAAATCTGTCCCCCCTTGAGCTCCCCGGCGATCGAGGCAATCATCGATACATCGAGCAATTCGCGCGGATTGAGCGGGGGAAGAATGGAGGGGAGGCGCTGGGCGAGCATGGATTTTCCCGCGCCGGGCGGGCCGACCATCAGGAACTTGTGGCATATTAATTTCTTGAGCATTTTCATCGCTTGACGCATTCTGGTGCCCAGGCAGTTTATTTTTTGCGCAATTGCTTTGCAAAGGAACATCGAGTTTTGCGATCCGAGAGTGGCGAGGGCCTGGCGTATTCTTACGTGCGAATGTCCACCGATGTTCAGGCTCGCGGAGATAGCTATCGGCGCCAACGAGCGCTGTCGGTCGATTATGCTGAGCGGAAAGGGTTGGTGCTCGACGACTCGCTCGACCTAAACGACATCGGAAAATCTGCTTATACCGGTGAGAATGCCTTGCGGGGATCATTAAAGGTGTTTCTTGACGCTGTAGAGAGCGGAAAGGTTGCGCGAGGCTCCTACCTTTTAGTGGAATCCCTTGATCGGCTCAGCCGGCAAACGGTTCTTGAAGCGGCGGGATTGCTGCTCAGCATAATTTCGGCGGGCATAAATATCGTCACCCTTACAGACGAACGCGTCTACGGTGCCGATGCCAATTTTATGGACCTTATGTATGCACTATTGGTTTTGAGCCGTGCACATGAGGAATCCGCCACCAAATCCCAAAGGTTGACGGCAGTCTGGGAAAAAAAACGTCAAAACATTAAGTACCGAAAACTCACTGCTCAAATGCCAGGATGGCTTGAACTGAGCGGGGACAAGACGGAATTTCTTCTCAACCCAACCGCAACGGCAACCGTGCGACTGATTTTCGAGATGGCCCATGACGGAATGGGGTCGTACGCCATTACCCGCAGACTCAATCAATCGAGCCACCCCACTATAGGCAGGGCGGATGTTTGGCACGGATCTTATGTAACAAAGATCCTGTCAAACCGAGCGGTCCTGGGCGAGTTCCAGCCGTTCAGGCGGATTGAAGGGAAGCGGACGCCAGTGGGTAAACCGATTTCCGACTATTTCCCTAGAGTGATCGACGACGAACTTTTTTATGACGTTCAAGCCGCACGCCACAAACGACAGGCGGGTGGCGGAGGGCGAAAGGGCAATCACCTCTCAAACCTATTCACACATATTGCGAAATGTGGCTATTGCGGCGCACCCATGCGGTTCCTCAATAAAGGCGCGCCACCCAAAGGTGGGCAATACCTAAGGTGTTCGGCCTCGCTTCATCGAGAAAATAACTGTGCGGGTGGGGCTTGGCCGTACGACCACTTCGAAGAAGCCTTCCTCACGCTAGTCTCCGAAGTTGATCTTGCAAGCGTCCTCGCCGGCGCCTCCCATGAGTCTGAACGAATGAGATTGGAGGCGAAGACAACCGCGATAACGGAGGAGATTGCGGACCTAAAGGCCCGGCGCGACGCAGCGTTCAAAATGTCGCTTGAAGGCTCAGCTGCCGCCTTCGTCACTGAACGAATTCAGGGTATGTCTGATGATATCGATGAAAAATCGGAGGAGCTTGCCGCGCTACAAGAGGAGCTTGTGATAACGATCGAGCCCTCGCCTATCGAAGCGTCTGAGCTAAAGTCTCTGATCGCCACCATCCGTGATCGAAGCCAACCCGATCTCTTCCAAAAACGGTCGCAACTCTCCAAACGGTTAAAGCAAATCGTTACACGCCTTGCGCTAATGCCGAATGGCGTGGGTATTGAACATGCTGACCTCTATCCCAGTATACGGGCCGAGACAAAACGCCAAGCAGCCGAAGCTGCAGCTGACTTGGGCGAGTCCCCGAATAGCCAGTGGTCATTCGCGGTCGCATTGACGGGAATCGCGAACAAGTTCGCGACGGTTGATAGCAAGGATCCCAGCAAATTCTCGACTCAAACCACTATTCGGCGCGAACAGATTGAGGGTGCGGATCATTCGGGGACCTGGGTCGTGCAACGCGGTTCGGCGTTGAAAATACCTGCCGACTTTCAGCCCAAACCAATTGTCGCCAAGCTGCGCACCAAAGGATGATTTTTGCGACGTATACAGATGGATCGGGACTCTCAGAACGATCCTTGTCACTCAAGACATGAAGAGTTTTGCTTGGCGTCCGCCGCGCTACTGGCTTCGCCGGCTCTCACGGAGACCTACCGGCTGGTCCACGTGATCGGCAATGCCGAACAGATGGGCGCGAGGAACCTGTCGAGTTCAGAGTGCGACAAACGAAAGACCGAGTACACGGAAGTGGCCGAGCGGCTGGGCACCTATAATGAGCGGTCGGGGCACGGTTCGATTGTCTGTTTTCCGGAGAGCATGTTCGCGGACTAGTACGCGCAAGAATAGGAACACCCTTGCTTGTGAGTCCGTGCAGACGTGAGTAATGGGCAAGATTTTACTGGATCAAGCCCGTGCTTTCGGGAGATTTCACATAAGAAAGCAATTTATGGCCAAAAAAGCCGCTTGACTGCGATCACTGAGTCTTGCGCGGTTCCCGACGCCACAAAATTGTTTCTCACCTCAGGCGTTTAGCCTCGTTTATCGAGGTAAATCTTTATCAGTATTTCTCCGCTTGCGGGGTGTGAGGCCTTGGTGAACCCTGTGCAGCTTTTTCTGCGTTTTCCTCGCTATCCACACCCAAAACCACTATATTTAGCGAATGCACGATCCAGAGGCGCAAGGGATAGTCGATTTCGTGTGATTGACGCTTCGCCAAAGAATCGAAAAAGCTGGGGCGTCGAAAGCCCATAACAGTCTTAGCCGACCGGGCTTCCGACGCACAGCAACCACCTGTGGTTGGCGGAAGCAGTTAAGGTTTTCATTTCCTTGGTGCTTCCGTCAACTCTGGGCAGCACAAAAGGAATGTGCATAATGTTGAATAAGACCTTTAAACCAGGCCAAACGGCTCCCCGTTCTGGCCAGTATCAGATCCGTGGACCACGCGGTGGAGCAGGTCCCGAGCGGACCGTTGTCCGTGGCGAACCTTTGCCACCTACCCCGAAGCCCGGCTCGACCTACAAGATGGTTGACCCGACGCGTCACAAGTGAGGTGGCAATATGCCGAACTACTTCGTGAATAAGAACGCCCAGGGGAACGGCGACCACGAGGTGCACGAAACGACGTGCCATCGTTTCCCGCAGTCATGGAACCAGCAGCCGCTAGGCTGGCACGTCGGCTGCAACACTGCTGTGACTGCTGCGAAGCAATACTACCGGCAGTCGAACGGATGCTATTACTGCAGCAAGCCGTGTCACACGACCTGAGCTAGGCGAAAGGGCGGGGTCACTCCCGCCCTTTCTATTTGTCACACGGCAGGCTCGAAGGTTGCCTAACATAGTGGCGGCCTGTTGTGTGGGTATGAAAATGCCCCGCACGAGGGCGGGGCAGAGGTGTAAATTATCCGTGCGATGCTGGTCCAAACTGATGCTGTCTAAGGTGCCGCAGTCTTATGATCGGTTAACAACAGTCGTTCCGGCCTCGACGCGGGACCGCATTTACGGTCCCAACAAGCCGATTGACGCTGCAGTTAGGATTTCCAGTATGGCATTTTCGAAAACGTCACACCCAAGTCGTTGCGGGGCAGGAATTCCAGCTTCAGCATGTAGTCGCCAACCCGTTCGAGCTGGTCGTCCATCGGTGTAACGTCGATGCTCGATACTGGGTAAACTCTGCGAAGACGAACGAATGCATCCGGACTGGCCAAGAACTCGCCGAACTTCGTTGCATTTTGAGGGTGACATGACCAAAGCGAATGAACGTGCGGGTCTATTACGGACCCGATACCTTTGGAGTACTTTGCATTTTTTGCGTCGAGAAGACCGAAGGCGATTGGCAGAAGTGAACGATATTTCTTATTGCTGTAGTGTCGTGAAACGGATCGGCTACAGGCCGTTTTATATAGAGCCTCAAAGGCCTTCAATTCGTTGCCACCATTGGTTCGACCAGACAGTCTATCGGGCTTGAATTTTATAGTGACCAGATAGTTGGAACCTTTTGGTGAACTACTCTTCGAGTTTAGTTCACCAAAAGTCGCTGCGCGATAGTCGATAATTGAATCTTCGATCCATTGTTTCCATTCTTTCCTTAAAATCGTGCGTGTATGCATAATGTTATCCTATTGATATGAGCTGATTGTTGATTATTCATAGTTATAAATAGCCGCATGTTTTGATGCGAGCCGTGGTATGTGATGGGTTGTGGGGGTGGTTGTTTGAAATGGATATCCGAAGATCAAACATCAAAGCTATAATTATTGAAATGATTAGGTGAGAAGTGTATTTTGGTGGTGATATATTTAGTGGTTGAGGACGGTCCGGTGCGAGAAAAAGCAGATTTTTTCGGTTGTCTGCGTTTTTATCCGACGGGAGGGTCGCAGTGCTCATGGAGGCACCAATGACACTTTCTCAATTCACGCTTATACCCACGCCGGTTCGCACCAAGCCTGACGCCACTCGGCAGCGCCGAACGCGCCTATGCGCACAGATCGATCGACAGATTGACGCCCTTCAAAACCTCGGCGATCGTCGACCATTTCGGGGGCGTTGGTGGGTCACTTCCGAGAGCGGGCAGCTGGCCCTTTCCATCAAATACGGAAAAGTTCCGCTGGAGCTAGCTAAAGGAAAGCACGCCATTCAGTGCGACGACGCTGACCGGGCGATCGCGGCTCTGGGAAAGATCAGGCATATGGTGATGGCGGGAGAGTTTGACGAACAGCTGAAAAAGCTCTCTGACGCCCTCAAGGAACGCTTGAACAGGGGTAAGGCCAAGGCGCGGCGCATGGCGTGTCGAAACAGTGATTGACCAAGGGACGGCGGGGACATACCTGGGCGATGGTTGGTGAACTGGAGCAAAGAGATGGCGACACCAACACAACCGACCACGCTGATCGTCGTCATGGCCTTCGAGGACGATGGCGACGGCGGTTTGCGCGCCGCCTTTGAACCGCGCGAGTTCCAAAGTGAGCAAAGAGCCAAGATCGAGGCTGGCTCACTGATCAACGCTTATCCGGCGGTCATCGCCTGGTCGAGAGAGGCACGGCCCGATGTCGGAGAATATGGTGAGCCCGAGGTACTGTTCAGCTTCGGGCCGGTGCCGGAGATGGAATGACCGGATTGGGGTGGCTTTCGGACGGTCGGCTTTTGGGACCACCAGCCAGAAAAGCAGACATCCTGCGATTGGCGGATTCGGGCCGACAAGTACTCCGACCGATTTTCGACGTCTACGTGCCGTTCTTTCGCAAATGGCGGGTCTCTTGCGAAGCGCGATCCCTCGACCTGACTTGATGTCCCGAGCGGGCCTTGATGTTCGCAATGGAGCGAACCGGACCCGACTACTTTCGGGCGACACAGTGTCCGCGCCTCAGTCTGTTTTTTTCAAGAGGTCGCGACGAGCACGCTTTTGCGCTGCTCCAGTGGGTAGTCTGTTAAAGCATCGACGAGATGTCAGACGCCCCGGTGGGATAGGCGAACATCGTGTCCTTGAGTTGGTCGGCCGTCAGCCCGTGCCGCACGGCCAAGGTGAAGACATTGATGACCTCGTCGGCGTGCGGTCCTAGCAGGTGCGCGCCCAGGATGCGCTCGCTGCCTTCCTCCACCAGAACCTTGTAACCCGAGACGGATTCCGCCTGTTGGCGCGTCGAAAACCAGCCGGGCGTCCGATTACACCGCACGCGGAACTTCAGCCCCCGTTCATGAGCTTCGGATTCGTCCAGCCCAACTCGGGCAAGGGGCGGCAGGGTGAAGGCGACCGAAGGAACGCCCTTGTAGTTCGGCGTGCTGTGATTGCCTTCCAGCAGGTTCGCCACAACCACCTTGCCGTCGTGATTGGACACGGGGGTAAGCGGCGGGCCCATCTGGGCAGTGTCGCCAGCGGCATAGACGGCCGGGTTCGACGTGCTTTGCAGGTATTCGTTGAGGGCCAGCTTGCCGTCCCGCAGTTCCACCCCACCGGCATTAAGGTCGAGCGGCTCGAAGTCGGGCTTGCGGCCAGCGGCATGGACGACCATGTCCGCTTCGAAGGTCTCAGAGCCGCCGCCGCTGGCTGCAGTGATGCGAAAGGTATCGCCGGTCTTCTCGATACGCTTGACCTCGGTGCCGGTGTGCAGGGTCACGCCGATCTCTTCGTACTTCTCCATCAGCCATCCGACCAAGTCCGGATCGAAGCCCTTGAGCATCCGGTCGCCGTGCTGGAGGATCGTGACCTCGGCCCCGGCTCGCGCGGCGATATGGGAGAACTCGGCGGCGACGTAGCCTCCGCCGACCAGCACGATCCGGCGCGGCAGGCTTTCCATCTTAAGGAAGCCCTCGTTGTCGATCAGGTGCTCCTCGCCGGGGATGCCCAGCTTCATCGGCTCCGCCCCGGTCGCCAGAACGATGTGCCTGGCCTCCAGTGTTTCGCCATCGACCTCAACAGCACTCGGGCCAACGAAGCGAGCCCGCCCGTGGAAGGTCGCGATGCCGCTTTCGGAGAAGCTCTTCTCCTTCTTGTCCGGCACAGGGTCCGTAAAGCTGCGCTTGAACGCCAGCAGTTGGTGCCAGTCGATCCGCACGTCGCCCTCGACTCCCTTGCCGCGCATCCGTCGGGCGTGGTCGGCGGCAGAGGTGCCTCCGATTAGCATCTTCTTGGGATCGCAGCCGCGAAGAGCACAGGTCCCGCCATAGGGGCGGAAATCCGTCACGGCAACGCTTCGGCCCGCGGCGCTGACGCGCTTTGCCACGGTGGTCGCAGCGGTTCCGCTGCCGATGACGATCACGTCGTAAGTTTTGGTCATCATGTTTCCTGAACCCGGCCGCCCTCAGAAAAACTTTTGCATCCTGTCCCCGGACAGATAGCTACAAGTCCGAGAGGGCGCCGCCTTCTAAATTTGTTTCCGCGCTGTTCATCGAACGACATTATGTCCTGCAGGTTCCGCGCTCGCCGCAGCCGGAAGGCCGGAGCGCTCCGGCAGCCCGACGCACGGATAACGGCAGGCGAGCCTCAACCCGCGCAGCAGCTCAACAAGGCGACGTCCTTGTCGAAGGTCTGCGCCGCGAGCTTCAGGCCCTCGACGGTCGTCAGATAGGGGAAGATCGTCTCGCCGAGGGCCTTCGTCGTCATGCCAGCCTTCAGCGCCATGACCAGCGTCTGGATGGTATCGGAGCCTTCAGGCGCGATGATCTGTCCGCCGAGCAGCCGGTCCGTCTCCCGGTCAGCCACAAGCTTGATGAGTCCGCGCGTATCGCGTGCCGCCTGGGCCCGCGGCACCTGGTCGAGCGGCAGCACGGAGGTCTTCACATCGTGACCCGCATCGCGCGCCTGTTGCTCGCTTAGGCCGACGCCGGCCACCTGCGGATCGGTGAAGACCACCCAAGGCATTGTGCTGTTGTTATATTGCTCTCCGGCATCCGCCACGGCGTTGCGGGCCGCGATCTTGGCGCCGTAGGCCGCCATGTAGACGAACTGGTCGCGGTCGGTCACGTCGCCGGCGGCATAGATGCCGGGGCACGAGGTCTGCATGTCTCGCCCCACGACGATCCCGCCGCGGCTGTCAGTTTGCACGCCCGCCTCCTTGAGGCCGAGATCTTCGGTATTGGCCTGCCGACCGGCGGTGATGACGATCTGCTCCGCCGTGACGTTCTTCTCGGCCCCCTCTTGCGTGACCCGCAATGTGACGCCTCCTTCCGATTTGCTGACGCTGTCATACTGCAGGCCGGTCAGGAGGGTGATGCCCTCGGCCTCGAAGGCTTCCGACAAAGCGTCGGAGACTTCCAGCTCGGCGCCCGGCAACAGGCGGGAGCGCGCCACGAGGGTCACCTTGACCCCCATCCGTGCCGTCATCTGCGCCAGTTCTGCGCCGATATAGCCAGCTCCGATGAAGATCAGGCTTTCGGGCAGGGTCTCCAGCTCCAGAAGCGACTGGCTGTCGAGTGGTTCGACATCCTCGATCCCGCGGATCGCCGGGACGAGCGACCGGCTGCCCGTAGCAATCAGCGTCTTGGGCGCGGTGATTGTGCGATCTCCGATCTGAACACCGCCCTCGACCAACGTCGCGGGGCCTTCCTCGATGTAATCGACCCCCTCATAGTTGGGCAGCAAGTCGGCGTATTTCTTCTGGCGCAAAGTCGCGACAAGATCGTCCTTGCCGGCGACGAGGCGGGCCCAGTCGTCAACCTGCGCCGCGCCTGACAGGCCGGGAAAGCGTGCGGCGGCGCGCGCGCCGTGCAGTGCTTCGGCCGCACGGATCATGGCCTTGGAGGGCACGCAGCCGAAGTTGACGCAGGTCCCTCCGATCGTCCCATGGCCCACGAGCGCGACGCGCTTACCAGCCTCGGCGGCCGTGATCGAGGCGGAGAAACCGGCGGAGCCGGCTCCCACGACGATGAGGTCGTAGGCGCCGTTTTCGTTCGAGCAGCAGTCTTTCATGGATCAAGTCACTTTCGTCGTCGGATCAGCCTTCGGCTTGGCGAAGACCAGATAAAGAATGGCGCCGATCGCCACCAAAGGCGTGGCCATCGAGAACAGGCCCATGAGAAGGCCGATGGGAGAACAGCAGGCAGCCGCCATTACGGTCGGACCTTCTTGGTAAAGTGATTGAGGTAGAGAGCGTAGGCACCGGTCAGCGCCGCGGCGAGGAGCGTAAGGGTCAACGCCCCACGGAACTCCAGAACGATGACCGATACCGAGAGCAGCACTGCGATGAGTGTGGCCCAGATTTTCGGGGAGGGTCCGGGACGCGCGGCGCGCAGCCACAGTGCCTGCGCGACGACCGCGAGGCTGACGCACAGCAGCGGGAACAGCGTGTAATCAAGCCACCCGGTCACCGCCGACAGGCCTGCGCCAGCCAGCACGACAACCAGAAGCGGCGTGAAACAGCAGAGCGCCGCGAACAGCGCGCCGCCGAGGCCGCCCCTCAGCAAGCGGTTCGTTTGGGCCTTATCCGGCTGCTTTGCTGGCCAATTCGGATGATCGGAATCCGGCCTCACGAGCCCTCACCACCCATCGGGACTTCAAGAAGCGCAGCCGGGTAGCCGTTCTTTTCAACCGCCGCGATGAGCGCGTCGGTGGAGGTGATCTCGTCGTCGAAACGAACCGTATACACCCCCTCGCTCGCGTCCTTGCCTTCAACGAAATCCTCGATCACCACGCTTTCAACGGATTTCAGCGAGTTGCCCACGATGAACGAGCACGAGGGACAGGTCAGCCCGCCGACCTCGAGCCGGACGACCTGCTCGGCGGCGGAGGCAGGGGCGGCGAAAAGGACAGACAGCGCCAGAGCGCCAGGAAGGATGTTTTTCATGTCAGGGTTCCTTCAGAACGAGAGGATGTAGGGCGAAGCGTAGGGGAACAGCATGGCGACCAGGATTAGCGCAGCCGCCACCCAGAGCACGGCGCGCATCGCAGTCCGGTTCATCGGGCGGGCGCAGCTGCCATCTGCGCAGCGGATCGGCTGGTAGGCCCTGTAAAAACCATAGCCCAGGAACGCGGCGGCAATGCCGAAGGTATACCACTTGTAGGCGTAGAGAGCGCCCATCTGGGCGATGAAAACTCCGCTGATCCCGAAGCTGACAAGCACCAGTGGCAGGATGCAGCAGGATGTCATGACGAGTGCGCCAAGCGCCGCCAGGGCGGTGGTGGTCCAGCCGCGGCCTTCCGGGACGTTGGACGCATCCCCCGGCGATGCAGATTCCGTGGTGTCCATACAGTGTCTCCTTGCGATCATCTGCTCGGAGTCATAGGGTCTGTAGGACATACAGGCTCAAGGGGCTTCCGAATGGGAAAAGGTCACGCTTCCGTGAAGGCGATGCAGCGGGGCGCCCTCGCTCGGGCGACGGGATGCAATCTGGAGACCATCCGCTACTACGAGACGATCGGCGTCATGCCCGATCCGCCTCGGGACCCGAACGGCTATCGCAACTACGGTGAAGATCATGTGCGTCGGCTTCGCTTCATCACGCGCGCCCGAGCGCTGGGGTTCTCTCTCGATGAGATTAAGGGCCTGCTAAGCCTCGTCGATAGCCATAGCCAGACATGTGCTGAAGTGGAGGGTGTCGCCGCAGCTCATCTGAAGGAAGTGCGGGACAAGATTGCCGATCTGCAGCGGATCGAAAAGGCATTGAGCGACACGGTAGCCCAGTGCAGTGGAGCTCAGATTCCTGATTGCCCGGTGCTCGATGCGCTTTTGGTCTGAACACCACCATGGCAGCATGTGCGGGGCCACCAGCTGCACTCCTCGTAGCAGACGTTTTAGAACTAGAATGACAGCTTTTGGCGAATGTGGCGCATAGCGATGAAGGACCGCAACGGGGTCGGTTCCGGACTAACGCCGGGCCAAGTTCACATGGCGTCTAACTTTTGTTCGATCGCTTTGACGGTCTGAGGAAAAAACCGTTTACCCGTAAATGACCTAATGCCTTTGGCATTTAGCGAACGAGCAATTTCTGAGTAGGATTGGTTCCGCCATCCTGCAGGCAGTTCTGGTTCGATCTGCTTTGCAAATTTGACTGCCGCAACCTTATTCTCCCGAGCCAGTCGCTTTCCATTAATGCCCAACTGCACACCGCGCTTTTTCGCCTGAGCCAGCGCGGCTTTGGTTCGAACCGAGATAAGTCGCCGCTCTTCTTGAGCGAGCGCGGCAAAAATGTGAAGCTGGAATTCGGTGGCGTTTGGCATTTCGGCGATCACTAGTGGGATTCCGCTTTCCATCATCGAAGCGATAAAGCTTACCCGACGCGAAAAACGATCTAACCTTGCTATTACAATCGACGCCTTCGCCGTCTTCGCCTGCTTCATCGCTTGTTCAAGCTGTTTCCGACTGTCTTTTCGTCCCGATTCAACGTCGGTAAACTCACCGATAAGGGTGCCGCTGGTTTCAATAAACTTGCGAACAACGTCCCGCTGCGCCTCCAAACCCAATCCCGACCTGGATTGAGCGCGCGTAGAAACCCGGTAGTAGGCAATGAAATCATTCATTACCCTCCGATACCGCAAGGTACGAAAAGGCTCCACGGATCAAACGGATAGAATTCGCGTAGGTCCGCCGGGGACGCTATCGTCAAAGACGCCAATGGCCAGCCGATCGTTAAAAACGGCCCCAACATCCAGATTGGTCCGACCAGATAGTTTCACCGGGCCGTTCTTAATCGGCGTGTGTCCATGCACGACGTGAAGGTCAGCGTGTACGTCCTCGTGAGGCCCATATCTTTTCCAAAGCAGAACAGCTTCCCGCTGCGCTTTTTCGAAAAGAGGAAGGCTTGGATCAATCGCAGCGTGTACATAGACACGATAGTTGTCTCGGTGAAGCAGAGGCAGGGCAGCGCACCAAGCCACGTGAAATTCCGGGATTGTGCCGCCGTACGAAGCCAACGTTTCTTCCCCACCGTTGGCTAGCCATGATCCCACACCATCGCCCGAATAGGCTTCTGTCATCATGGCTTCGTGATTGCCCTTGAGGCAAATCCATCGCCAACCCGCCCTCGGCCCATTGATTAGGCGTTCGATTACTCCACACGAGTCTGAGCCGCGGTCGATGTAGTCTCCCAGAAACACGACTGTGCCATGTGGCGCGTCTGCTTCAATCGCTGCGATTGCGCTGGTCAACAAGTCAAGTCGCCCGTGAATATCCCCGACGGCGTACGTGAATTCTGACAGGTGGAGCCCTCCTCGCGATTTGCTACGGAACCCTTCTAGACGCAATATTTTTGAAGGGCACTCAGTGTGTGGTCCAATTCGTCCTATCGGAAGCGGCGCCTTCAATCGATTGTTTCAAACGCAAACGTTGGTCTACCTTTTACGGTCCAAAGGGTCTGCTCGTGAAAAATTGACTCTAGGTGCACCGTGCCGAAAGCATGTCAATAGCTCCTGATTTTCATCAAATATTCGACCAACCCTCGGCACTGGCAGGGGCTGCCCAATAAAGCTATGGTCTGCCATCTTTGTTGAGTGATTTAAACCGGGTGTGAAACATGGCAAAGGCTAGAGTACTGATGGTATCAGCCAACCCGGCGAATACCGGAAGGCTGATGCTCGATGAAGAAGTCCGTTCTATTGAGCGTCGCCTCCATGGGTCGACCTATCGCGACTCAATTGAGTTGATTCCGAAAGGGGCAGCTCGACCGCAGGATTTGATGGAACACCTTAACCGCTACCGGCCCCAGGTATTGCATTTCAGTGGCCATGGGAATGAAGAAGAAATCGTGTTCACGAACGATTTAGGACAGGCTCAACCCGTTAGTAAGGAAGCACTTACTGGGCTGTTCAAGACTTTGAAGGACGATATCCGTGTGGTGGTTCTGAACGCTTGTTTTTCCCAGGCTCAGGCGGAGGCGATAACACAACATATCGACTGTGCTATTGGAATGAGCCGGGAAATCGGCGACGAAGCTGCGATAATTTTTGCCGCTGCCTTTTACAGTGCGCTTGGATACGGCAGGCCGATCGGCCAGGCATTCGAGCAGGGTGCTTTGGCGCTGAAATTGGAGAACGTCCCCGAACATGAGACTCCGCGCCTGCTATCACGATCCGGAATAGATGCCGAGAACCTGTATTTGTTTGGCAGTCAAACGGTTCCAACCGAAAGTCGCGTTTCAGAAGGGTCGATCGAGACCAAGACAGCCTTAATCGTCGAGGACGACATATCGATATTGGCTCTGCTTGCGTCGCTTCTTAAGCGCGAGGGGTTTGCCGTGCTCAGGGCAGCCACGGCAAAGGAGGCGACTGATCTCTTGCATTCGACCAATCCTGACTTGGTGCTTCTCGATATGGAATTGCCAGATGGCAACGGCCTTGAACTCGCGCGTGCCATTAGGAGCGAGCGGGAAACCGCCATAATCTTTCTCACCCAGCGGTCCGAACCGACCGACAAAATTGCGGGCCTGGACGGGGGCGGCGATGACTATATTACGAAGCCGTTCGATCCGGAAGAACTCCTCGCGAGAATCTCAAGTGTGTTGCGCAGGACAAAAGGTGCTCGGATTTCCATTTGATAACGATGGGCCGGTTTTATGCAGTCTAAGCTAATCTCCAAACTTCAAAGGTTCACAATTGAGTCGAACGCTCGTTGTTTCACGAAGGTAAGCCCGAGTTGGTAGGGCCATCTAGTAAATCGCAACGTGGATCGGCAGATCGCCCACCCGGTGCGCCGCATCTGGTTGATGCGCGCCGTACGGTCCAGCACGTCGTTCTTGACGCCCGCCAGAAGCTGACATCAAGCTCGGGCACACGGGCCACCTTCGATTATGAATTGCTGGCCGAATATGCAGACGCCCGGCTAACGAGCGTTCTGCCCACACTGGTGCTGTTGAGCATCCTTTCTCTTGCCGCCGTTCTCTGGATCGACCCTGCGATAGCCGCCCTTTGGGCCAGTGCCGTCGGCGTTGCCAATCTGGGCGTTGCCCTGATCTGCCGGCGGTTTCGCAAGCAGAGCAATACCAAGTTCGATCCCCGCCGCTGGACACAAACCTTTATTATCGCCGAAACGATCACCGGCCTGTCCTGGGCTACCCTGCCGGTTCTCACCATCACCGGCGGTGGGCAGGACATCCAGATCATCATCTTTGCCATGCTGCTTGTTGGCGTCGCGGCAAACGCCGTCGCCACCCGGACGCTGCCCAGCGCCACGCTGGTCACCACGTTCCCCGGCACAGTGTCTGTAGCGGCCATGCTGATCTGGAGCGGGGGGACTCTCAACTACGCGATGTCGGTTGTGACCATCGGGACGTTCTTTTTCTTCCTGTTTCTCACCCGCCAGCTCTACAAGTCCGAAATCGGCAACCTTGAGCTTCAATGGGAAAAGGACGCCTTGATCCTCGAACTTGAAGAAGCCCGCACCATGTCGGACGAAGCCCGGCGCCATGCGGAGCAGGCCAATATCGCCAAATCGCGCTTTCTTGCTACCATGAGCCACGAGTTGCGCACGCCATTGACCAGCATCATCGGCAATGCCGAATTAATGGAGCTGGTTCAACAAAGTCCTTTTGACCGCCTTCAGTCTCTTCAAACGATTAGAAAGTCAGGTCGCCACCTGCTTACGTTGATCAACGACCTCATAGATCTTAGTCGCATCGAAGCGGGGAAATATGACCTGGTCGAAGAAGCCATTTCACTCGTCCACATAGCTGGCGAATGTCGCCTTATGCTCGAAGTGGCAGCCAAGGCAAAGAACATAGAGGTCAGCTTCGAGGCTGATACAACGCTTTCGAAAATTTGGGGTGATGGGCGCGCTGTACGTCAGGTCCTAATTAATCTGCTTTCCAATGCCGTCAAGTTCACCCCAAAAGGCGGTAAGATTGCGCTGACAGTGAGCCGGTCTGAGGATGGTGGGCAATTGATCTCTGTTTTCGACAACGGTCCGGGCATCCCAGAGGACGAGATTGAAACCGTCCTTTCCTCATTCGGCCAGGGCTCGCTAGCTCAAAAGACTGCCGAACAGGGCGCCGGTCTGGGATTGCCGATCGTTCAGAAAATCATGGATCTTCATCAGGGCCGGTTCGATCTGTTCTCTAAGTTGAGCTTCGGTACGGAAGTGATCGCCACGTTTCCCCGCAGCCGGGTTCTTGGTAAGGATTCAGTGCCGAATGGCAACGACAGTTTATCGGGTCATGCAGGTTCTCAGTTGGGCTCCTCATCGATTGACACAACAAGCCCTTGGCCATCGGGTCTTAGCCAGAGTGCACCAATTCATCACTCTGCGATGTCGATGGACGGGGAGCGGCTACGTGTTCTAGTGGTCGAGGACGACCTTGCCATATTGCATATTATCCGGAGCATTGTGCAAACGGCGGGCCACGAAGTTATGACGTCGCCAGACGGGGAAACTGCCTTAGGTATGCTTCAGCAAACGGATTTCGACTGTGTACTTCTGGACATGCAGCTGCCAGGCATGAAGGGAACCGAAGTCAAGGAAGCCGTTGATTCCATCGAAGGCATGAGGCGATCCGCGCCTATTTTTTTCGCCGTAACCGCTGATGTCTTGCCAGATCAAAGAGCTGTCTATAGGTCGAACGGGTTCGCAGACGTCGTCGAAAAGCCCTTCGAAAGTGGGGACATCATCGACGCACTATTAGAAGCTCAGCGATTGCGGCAAGAGCAGCAGAAGGACTATGATTACCCTAGCCTAATTGACCCGGCCAGGATGTCAAAACTGGAACTCAGCCTCGAGCCGCAAGAGTTTGCGGCGGCTTTAGAACAAGCGAAAGCGTCTCTCTCTAGCAGTCGGGCAGCTCTCGCGAGAGCAATTGCCGAGAGTGACCTACCCCAAGCACGCAAAATTTGCCACACCTTGGCCGGTACCGCAGGACAGTATGGCTTAACGGACCTTCACAACGACGCCAAAAGGGTTTTGCTTTACCTACGATCGGGCAAAGGTTCCTCATTTGGCAAAGAGGCAAGCTCCTTGCTCGCGCCCATTGATAGCGGCGTAACGGCATTATCGCTACTTAGCGAACGCAGATAGCATGGTCTGATCCCTCATCTTGCCCAGCCGTTGCATCGGGTGGTGACCGCTCGACTGTGGGTGCTGTCCTATAGCAGAACGAGACCGTTCATTTGTCGAAATCCGAGGTTTCAACGGCCCTTGGCAATCGTTAAAATTGCTTGCTCGACAAGTGGTTGCAACGAGTTCACGTGAGCAGCTGCAATGTGATTCCTTCGTCAATGGCCGACACGTTTCGGTATACCGGTCTTACCTTGAAATTCTGAACGAGGGTCACTTATGATTTTGGCAAATCCAACAGGTGGCGGCTACCAAGAGCAGCCCAGATAGGTACTTCTGGAGAGGCAATTGCGCTTTGCAATAGTTGATGGCCAAAGAGTTCCTGCCGTGCCGGGACTTGCGGGAGACTGTCCCATGTGCGGTGCTGCGATGGTGCCGAGGTGCGGGACGCGGCGCGTCTGGCATTGGGCACATCGAGCAGTGCGGAATTGTGAGGACTGGTGGGAGCCGGAGACGGCTTGGCATCGTGCGTGGAAGGATGAATTTCCTGTCGGCTGGCAGGAAATTATCCACGTGGGGAAGGACGGGGAGAGGCATATTGCCGATGTTCGAACCCCGCACGATCTAATCATCGAATTCCAATACTCCCGTTTGTTGCCAGTCGAGCGGGCAGCACGAGAGGCCTTCTACGGCAACATGGTTTGGGTGGTAAACGGAACACGCCAGAAGTCAGACGTGGACCGATTTTTAGGGTGGAAAGACTACCTTTACCCGCCCACCTGCACGGTGTTTTTGAAACCATGTTCCCACACCTCTGTTTTCCGAAAGCGTGGTTGCGTTCCTCAGCTCTGGTCATATTCGATTTCAGCAGCGAAGATCCGGAAGATGCGTCTAGCAAAGCCGATGATGAAATGTGGTGCCTTTTTCCCGGTCGCGTTGAGGAGAGAGCTTTGGTGACCTCTCTGCCTCGGCGAGAGCTCATCCGAATGGCAACAGAGCAGAGTTTCATATTCGAATGCCAAGCCGTCTCCACGCTTATGGCCGAACAATACCAGAAAGAGGAGGCGCTTTGGTTTGGCAGGTCGCCGAGGCGAACTTCTACTCATAGACAATCACCCTAGCGTCGACGTCTCACGAGTTCATAATACGCATATCACGAAGCAGGGACTTCGCCGTGTCTTCATTGTGAGTCTTGGTACGACCCCACACTGTCAAAATCTCCAAAAGGTACCAGACGCCAAACCCCCCGGCCGATAGCCAAAAAAGGATGCCCAGCCCGATTCGACCCTCAATGAAGAATTGGATTGGAAAGAAGATAGCCAACAGAAGCATCAACACGGAGTTCCGGCGTTTCCGAACATACTCTTCCTCGAAAACGGCTTGTTGATCGGCAGGCATTTTGCCCAACGCGTTAGTGACGCTGGATGGCAGAGATTTCGCTGTTTCACTTCTTATTTCTAAAGGCATACCCGTCCCCTTGGCTGATTTTCGACTCAGATACCCTCTAACCTTATTAGTTACAACAAAAACTAGTACTGTTGGATATGTTTAGCGGAACGAAATCATCTCATTAGAGCTGGATGTCACCACGGGATCACGCTCAGCAAGCTGCAATCGGATTCCCTGCTCGTTTAAGGGCAGCCCGCAAATTGGCGCGATTGACCCAAGACCAACTCGCAGCCAGAGCCTCCCTGTCGCCGATAGCGATCAGCAAATTTGAGACTGGTGTTAACCTTCCCCAAATTGAAAACCTCATGGCACTGGCGTTTGCACTCAACACTTCGCCAAACGCGTTGTTGGGCTGGGAAACCCCGGACTTCAGGCCACAAACGGGGCAAAAGAAGGAGTCATTAGCGCGTCTACTTCTTGCGGCTGAACCACTTTCTGTCGACTGGATTGACCAGCTCATCAAGGTCGCGGATCGCGCTCGTACGAATAGATAATTTAATTCACCACAATATCAGGAAATTGTGCCCACCGGCGGCGGCCACTTCGAGTGCGCGGCGCGCGACCTCCTGGCCACGAATATCGGCAAGGTCGGGGCCGGTGGAATTGGGCAGGGCGCGAACCGGCTGGGGACGGGCCGCCATCTGCCGACCGGCCAGATGATTGACCAGCGCAAAAAGCGTATCGATGGCGACGATGTCGATATTTTCGCCGGCCCAGGCCGCTTCCGCGCCGCAGGCGGCCGGGCAGATGATGCCAAGATCGCGCGCATTGGCGGCAATGGCGGCGGGCAGGATGCCGGTGACGGGCGAGACGCGCCCATCGAGCGCCAATTCGCCCAGTACCATGAAGCGCTCGAGCATATCGCCGGGGATGGCGCCCATGGCGGCCATCAGCCCCAGAGCAATGGGCAGATCGTAATGGCTGCCCTCCTTGGGCAGATCGGCAGGGGCGAGATTGACCGAAATGTGCTTGGCGGGCAGCGCCAGGCCCGAAGCGATCAGCGCGGCGCGGACCCGTTCGCGACTTTCCCCTACTGCCTTATCGGGCAGGCCAACGATGTTGAAGCGCGGCAGGCCGGGCGAAATCTGCACCTGCACATCGACCGGAACGGCCTCGATGCCCAGAAAGGCGACTGTGGTGATCCGCGTTGCCATGCCGTCCCCCGCACGGATGAATGAGAGGGCGACGCTAGCAAGAAACAAATCCGAGAACAAGAACGTTTAGCGAACATGCGTTGGCGGCAAGGCCGATCACCAAGCCGTGCATCGGGTACGGCGGAACGGATGGGGTGCAGCAGCATTGATATGACGAACTGACCGGGATCGCAGCCGTGCCTATGGCTTAAATCCCGGCCCATTATGCACCAGTGGATCGACGCGAGCGGGGGCGCGGCCGATTGGCCGCCGCCCTGTTTTCGTTCCGGCGGCGGCTGGAAATTTTGGAGGCAAAAAATGTTGCAGAGAAAGGATGCTCCCCTGATCCTCGTGGTCGAGGACGAACCGCTGGTTCGGCTCGATATCACCCTGGCCATGGTCGATGCCGGATTTTCGGTGATCGAGGTCCCCGACGCCGAACAGGCAATCGAGCTGCTTGAAACCCGCGGGTCGATCGGACTGGTGTTTACAGATGTCGAACTGGCCGGGACGCTAACCGGGTTCGATCTGGCACGGGAAATCAAGTCACGCTGGCCGCACATTCCGGTGCTTGTCACCTCGGGCCGGGCGGCGCCCAGGACGGAGGTTGCCGACAGTTTCATTGCCAAGCCCTACGACACCGATGCCGTGGTTTCGCAAGCGCGGGCGCTGGCGGCCTGATCGGCGTTTTCATTGTGAAAAATCTGTGCCCCGGGAGCCACGCTTTCGGGGCTTTACTTCCCGTTAACCAGCCTTGTGAGCGGGGTGTTAAGGAGAATTGGGCCAAGACAATTTGAGATAGATTTTTCCCAAATTGTCGAGTTTTCCGCTCCATGCCCCTGCCGCGTATTTTCCGCTCGCCCAAGCTGACCAAGACGATCCTGCCGCTTGCGGCCGGTCTCGCCCTGATCGGGGTGCTGGCCGCCTGCGGGGCCAATTATTATCCGGCCAAGGGCGACAACAAGCCCCATCCGGGTGTGGCGCGCGCCCATTCGCTGCCCATCCACGGCATCGACGTATCGCGCCATCAGGGCAATATCGACTGGCGCGCCGTGGCGCGGGCGGGCACCCGCTTTGCCTATATCAAAGCCACCGATGGCGGGGATTATCTCGACCCCAATTTCCGCACCAATTGGGACGAGGCGCGGGCTGCCGGCATTCCGCGCGGGGCGTACCATTTCATATACTGGTGCCGGCCAGCCTCCGAACAGGTGGCGTGGTTTGCCGCCAATGTTCCGGCCGAAGCCGACGCGCTGCCGCCCGTGCTCGATCTGGAATGGAACAATGGCTCGTCGTGCAAGCACGATCTGACGCGCGAGGAAGTGCTCGACAAGGTGCGTGTGCTCCTGGCGGGAATGGAGGCCCATACAGGCAAGGTTCCGGTGATCTATACCGACATCAATTTCCATCGCGACGTTCTGGAGGGCGTCCAGATCGACAATCCGATGTGGCTGCGGTCGGTGGCCGCCGAGCCCCATGAGCGCTATTCCAACCGGCCCTTCACCTTCTGGCAGTACACCCAGACCGGGACCGTGCCGGGCATCCGCACCGAAGTCGACCGCAATGCGTGGTATGGGTCGGAAAGCGACTGGATCCAGTTCTTTTTGACCGGGTGCGACCCACGCACCTATATGCGTCTTGCGGGTCAGGGACGGTGTGCGCCGCTGAAATGATCCTTGCTGGTCGCGTTCCCGAACCGCAAAAGTGCAAAGCACTTTTGCTGGGAACACTCCGGGTGCGACCCCCGCACCCATATGCGCCTTACGGGTCAGGGACGGTGTGCGCCGCTGAAATGATCCTTGCTGGTCGCGTTCAGCTCGATCCGCCGAGAATGCCGCTGGCGCTGATGCCGTCGAAGACGAACTGGACGGCCAGCGCGGTGAGCAAGATACCCACCACGCGGGAAACCACCGACATGCCGGTCAATCCCAGAACGCGCTGAATGGGAATGGCGACCAGAAGCGCCAGCCAGGCCAGCGCCAGGGTGGCGACAAGCGCTGCAATGACGATCCAGAATTCGAGATCGGTGGTGGCGCCGGTGGTCAAAAGGATGACCGCGGAAATCGAGCCGGCCCCGGCCAGGAGCGGCATGGCGAGCGGAAAGACCGAAATGTCGGTGCGCGACATGCCTTCGGCTTCTTCCTCGGAGGTGGTGCCGGTGGCGCCCGAATGGCGGGCAAACACCATGTCGATAGCGATCAACAGCAGCAGGATGCCGCCGGCCACCCGCAGGGCCGGCAGGGTGATGCCGAAGATCTCAAGGATGGCATTGCCGGCAAAGGCGAAGAACAGCAAAATTCCGCTGGCGATCAGAACGCCGCGCGAGGCGAAGACGAAGCGCTGTTTGGCCGTATTGCTGCGCGTCAGGCCCGCGAAGATGAAGGCGATATCGGCAACACCGATCGTCGCAAAGAATGTGGCGAAGGCCACGAGAAAATTGCCCGACATCGTCCCGGCCCCCAATGTGCCGCTGTTCCACGTGAATCAGCGGCGACCATACCGGGGGCCGAAGCGCTTGACTACCGGCGGCTTTCGATGGCGTCCCAGACCATGACCGCGATATCGGGGCCGCCGAAGCGTTTGACCTCGCGAATGCCGGTGGGAGAGGTGACGTTGATTTCGGTCAGATAACCGCCGATCACGTCGATGCCGACAAAGATCAGGTCGCGCTTTTTGAGCTCGGGGCCGATGATCTCGCAGATCTCGTGCTCGCGCGGCGTCAATTCGGACAGTTCGGGCCGCCCGCCCACATGCATGTTGGAGCGCGATTCGCCTTCGGCAGGAATACGGTTGAGCCCGGCCACGGGCTTGCCATCGACAAGGATGATGCGCTTGTCGCCCTTACGCACCTCGGGGAGATAGCGCTGGATCATGAAGGGTTCGCGGAAACTGGCGTTGAACATTTCGAGAAGCGCGCCGAGATTTTCGTCGCCCTCGCGAATGCGGAACACGCCTGCGCCGCCATTGCCGAAAAGCGGCTTTAAGATGATGTCGCCAAATTCGGCCCGGAAATCGCGGATTTCGGTTTCATCGCGGGTGATCAGCGTATCGGGCATCAGCTCGGGGAAGCTGGTGACGAGGATCTTTTCGGGCGCGTTGCGCACCTCCCTGGGGTGATTGACCACCAGGGTTTGGGGATGCACCAGCTCGAGCATGTGCGTGGTGGTGATATAATTCATATCGAAGGGCGGATCCTGACGCAGCAGGATGACGTCGAACGCTGTCAGATCGGTTTTCTGCCAGTCCTCGAGCGTGAAATGGAGGCCCTTTTCCCTGTCGTCCACTTTGACCCCATGCACGCGTGCCGTCACCCTGTTGCCGCGTTGGGCGAGGGTGGAAGGGGTGTAATAGGAGAGCGTATGACCGCGCGCCTGGGCTTCGAGCATCAGGGCGAAACTGGAATCGCCCAGAGGGTTGATGGCGTCGATGGGGTCCATCTGCACGGCGACGGAAAGGGACATGGAAAGATCCTCAGAGAAAAGCGTCAGGCGGTAAAGGCATTGACCAGATGGTGCGGCCAGCGTCCCGGTGCAAGCGTTATCACGTCGAAACGGAAATCACAGCCTTGATAGGCGGGGTGGGCGGACTGAAACCATTGGGCGCAGCGCACGATGCGGGCGGTGTTGACCGACGCCAAAGCCTGATCGCGGGCCATCTGGCTGCCGGAGCGCTGCTTGACCTCGACAAAGACGATGCGGCGGCCCTTTTTCGCGACGATATCGATTTCGCCGACCGGGGTTTTGTAGCGAGTGGCAATGATCGAATAGAGTTTGAAGCGCAGCAGCCAGCAGGCCAGTGTTTCGGCGGACCGGCCGGCGCGCTCGGCCCGGCGGCGCGGATCAGGTGCTGGCCTTGAGCGCGAGGGCGGCATCGTAAACCTGTTTGCGTTTGAGACCGAACTGGACCGAGACCTGATCGACGGCGGCGCGCAACGGCATTTGTGCCATTGCTTCGCTCAGCGCCGCCTCCCAATCACCGCCCGCCCTTGGTGCCGTACCGTCCGAGCCGGCGACGAGGATCACAGCCTCACCTTTCGTATCCTCGGCAAAAGTTATGGCGAGATCGGAGAGTGGGCCGGTTTCGAAGCGCTCGAAGCGCTTGGTCAATTCGAGCGCCACCACCGCCTGACGGTCGGGGCCAAAGGTCTGGGCCATGTCGGACAGGGTCGCGCCGAGGCGGCGGGGGGATTCGTAAAAGACCAGCGTTTCGGGGCGCCCGATAAGGGACGCAAGCGCGTTGGTGCGCTGGCCGGTCTTGGGGGGCAAAAAGCCGAAGAAGGCAAAGGAATCGGTGGGCAGGCCGGCGCCGGTGAGCGCGGCAAGAAGGGCCGAGGGGCCGGGGACGGGAAAGATATCGATCCCCGCTTCGCGTGCGGCGCGAACGAGCGGAAACCCCGGATCTGACAGGAGCGGGGTTCCGGCGTCCGAGATCAGCGCAATGGCCTTGCCGTCCCTGATCTGGTCGAGGATCGGTTCGATGCGGGCGCGTTCATTGTGTTCGTGCAGGGCCGTGCGGGGGGTTTTGATGCCATAGGCGTCAAACAGGCGGGCGGAATGGCGGGTGTCCTCGCACAAAACGAGATCGGCGCCGGCCAGGATATCGAGGGCACGCAGGGTGATGTCGCGCAGATTGCCGATGGGGGTGGCCACCGGATAGAGGCCGGGGGCCGGGCTTTGCACGGAGACGCGATGGCCCGATATCTGGTAGGATTTGTCCTGGCTCACAATGGTCCCTTGGCTTAGTGCCCTTCTTTTAACATTGGAAGGGGGTTTGTCGAGGCGGACGGCGGTTCCGATTTCGGCGCGAATCAGTGGAAGATTTGCCGGCCGGGCATGATGAAGGGAGTGGGGTTTGCAGCAGATCTGGGCAAGGGCGCTATTGAGCGCGGTGCTTTTGCTGGCACTTGCGGCCTGCTCGGCAGGCCAGCCGCGCATTCAGGGCACCGGACTTGCCCAGCCGCTCCAATCGGCAGGGGCCGTGCTGGCGCCCGCGCATGGCGAAATCATTGGCAGCGGGCCGGTGCGGGTGGCGCTGATCCTGCCGCTCTCGGGCAATTCGGGACCGGTGGGGCGGGCCATGGTCAATGGCGCGCGGCTCGCTATGGACGAAATCGCCCGGACCGGCGGCCAAAACATCCATCTGGTGATCAAGGATGCCGGCACCGGTCCGGAAACGGCGCGCGCGGCAACCCAGCAGGCGCTGGCCGAGGGGGCCGAGCTGATCCTGGGGCCGCTGACCGCTGACGCTGTCGGGCTGGCCGGGGCGATCGCCAAATCCTACGACACGCCGCTGATCGGGTTTTCCTCCACCGCCAGCGTTGCCACCGACGGGGTCTATCTGCTCAGCGTGTTGCCGGAAGCCGAGATCACGCGCGCGCTCACCCATGCGCGGGCGCAGGGACGCAACACGATTGCAGCGATCATTCCCGATACCCCGCTGGGCAATGCGCAGGCCGACGCGCTGCGACTTGCGGCGGGGGAAACCGGCATGCAGATCGTTGCCATCGAAAGGTTCGACAGCGAGGCGCGCGCCCGCACCGCGGTGGAACGACTGGCCCCGGCCATGCGGTCCAATCTGGTCGATACGCTCTATATCCCCGATCGGGCCACGGCGCCCAGTTTCGGCATATTGCTCGATGCGGCGCGGCTGCCGCGCGACCGGGTGCTGATCATGGGATCGGCCGATTGGGAGGGCGATAGAGCCGTTCTCAATCAGCCCTATCTGGCGGGGGCGGTCTATCCGGCGATCGATCCGGGTGGACTTGCAGCGCTGGCGCCCGTTTATCGCACGCGATTTGGCAGCGAGCCGCATCAGCTCACGACCCTGGCCTATTCGGCGGTGTTGCTGGCCAACACGCCCAGCCTGAGCCTTGCCACACCGCCTTACGGGACCGGGCTGGTTTCGCCGACCGGATTTGCGGGGCGCGACGGGCCGTTCCGGCTCCATTTCGACGGGCGGGGGGAATACGGACTGGTCATGCGTGAGGTCGCCGCGGGGTCCGCCGTCACCATCGACGCTGCGCGGCTGGGCGGCCTGCCGCTCGCTTCGAGCGGCGGCGCGGGCATTGATGCGGGCATTCCGCCGGCGGCGGAATTTCGTTAAGAGCATTCAGCGTTTCTCCGAATCGCTTCAATTGCTCTAAGTTTTTGTTTTGTCACGCTTCCGAACCGAATAAGTGGTTCCCACTTATCCTGGAAACGCTTTAGGCGGCCAGATCGGCGACCACGGCGTCGAGGACGGGCCAGCCCTTGTCGGTCACCCGCAACCTTCCGTTGGGGAGGGTTTCGATGAAGCCGATTCCCTTTAGGAAATCGATCTGGGTGGCGGTCAGCGCGCGGCGGGCGAGGGCCTGGTAGCGGGCCGGGTCGATCCCTTCACGCAATCTCAGGCCCATGACGAGATATTCGTCGCCTTCTTCGTCCCAGGTCAGGGTGTCGTCGGTGACGAGCCCATCGCCGGTCTCGATGACCTTTTCCCACCATTTGAACGGCATTTTCTCAGCCGCCGTGGCGTGGCGGGCGCCGCCCATGATCAGCCGACCATGGGCGCCCGGCCCGATGCCGGCATATTCGCCATAGCGCCAATAGATCATGTTGTGGCGGCTTTCCTGGCCGGGGCGGGCGTGGTTGGAAATCTCATAGGCCGGCAGGCCGTAGGAAGCGGTCAATTCCTGGGTCATTTCGAACATGTCGGCAGAAAGATCTTCAGATGGCATTTTCAGTTTGCCGGCGTTGAACAGGTCGAAATAGCGCGTGCCCGATTCGATGGTGAGCTGGTAGAGCGAGAGATGGCCCTCCGATAGCGCCAGCGCCTCGGTCAGCTCGTCCTCCCACTGGCCCAATGTCTGGTCGGGACGGGCATAGATGATGTCAAAGCTCGAGCGATCGAAGATCGATTGCGCCAGCCGCACGGCGGCCACCGCATCCTCGACCGAATGCAGGCGCCCCAGGCGGGCCAGGGGCTCGGGACGCAGCGATTGCACGCCCAGGGAGACGCGGTTGACCCCGGCAGCGCGATAGCCGCGAAAGCGCTCGGCCTCGACCGAGGTGGGGTTGGCTTCGAGGGTTATTTCGACCTTGTCGGCGATCTGCCAGTTCTTTGCGACGGCATCAAGGATGGTGCCGACAGAAGCCGGCTTCATGAGCGAGGGCGTACCGCCGCCGAAAAAGATCGATTCGACCAGCCGCTCGGGCGCGCGGCGGGCGGTGGTCTCGATTTCCTTGACATAGGCGCTAACGAAGCTGTCTTCGTCGAACTTGCCGTGATGGACGTGGGAATTGAAGTCGCAATAGGGGCATTTGGCCGCGCAGAACGGCCAGTGGACATAGACCCCGAATGCAGTGTTAGCGCTCAAAGCACGTCCTTTACGAATTTGGCAAAGGCGCGGGCACGGTGGGACAGGCCCTCCTTGCCAGGGGCCCAGGAATGTTTTTCTTCAGCGCTCATCTGGCCGAAGGTTTTCTCATATCCATCGGGCTTGAACATGGGGTCATAGCCGTGGCCCGAATCTCCGACGGGCGGCCAGACCAGCGTGCCGGGAGCGACACCTTCGAAAACCATGTCGGTGCCGTCGGGCAGGGCGAGGCAGAGCACAGCATTGAACTGGGCCCTGCGTTGGCCCGGTTCGGTCGCGCCTTTTTCGACGAGCAGATCCTGCACCTTTTGCATGGCGTTGGTGAAATTGCGCGGCACGCCCGCCCAATCGGCGGTGTAAACGCCGGGCTGGCCATCAAGCGCATCAACCGAAATGCCCGAATCGTCGCTGAGCGCGATTTCGCCCGTCGCCTTGGCGGCCGCGTGCGCCTTGAGCCGCGCGTTCTCGACAAATGTCGTGCCGGTCTCTTCCGGCTCGGGCAGGCCCAGATCACCGGCCGAGACGATCTCGAGGCCGAAGTCTTTCAGCATGTCCTGAAATTCGGCGAGCTTGCCTTTGTTGTGAGTGGCCAGAACCAGCCGGTCGCCGCGCTTGAGCCTGATCGTCATGACGCCCCCAATACGGCGCGCTGCAGGTCAACCAGTTCGGCAATGCCCTTTTCGGCAAGTCCGATCAGTTCGGCCAGCTCCTGGGCGGAAAAGGGTTCGGCTTCGGCCGTGCCCTGGATTTCAACGAACTTACCCGAACCGGTCAGAACGAAATTGGCGTCGGTATCGGCTTCGCTGTCTTCGAGGTAATCAAGATCGAGCACCGGGGTGCCGCGATAGACGCCGCACGATACGGCAGCCACATGGTCGCGGATTGGATCGCCCTTCAAAAGCGAACGTTCCTTCATCCAGAAAATCGCTTCCGACAGCGCAACGAAGGCGCCGGTGATCGAGGCGGTTCGGGTGCCGCCATCGGCTTCGAGCACGTCGCAATCCAAAATGACCTGATTTTCGCCCAGAGCCTGCATGTCGATGACGGCGCGCAGGGAGCGCCCGATCAGGCGCTGGATTTCCTGGGTACGGCCCGATTGCTTGCCAGCGGTCGCCTCGCGGCGGGTGCGTGAGCCGGTGGCGCGGGGCAGCATGCCGTATTCGGCGGTTACCCAGCCCAAGCCCTGACCGCGCCGCCAGGGCGGAAGGGAGGTTTCAACGCTTGCGGTGCACAGAACGCGGGTCCGCCCGAACGAGACGAGGCACGAGCCCTCCGCCTGCGGCGCGACGCCCCGTTCAATTGTCACATCGCGCATCTGATCGCTTGCCCGTCCGCTTGGCCGCATAAAAACTGTCTTCCCGGTGTCTGTTGGCTGATATGGTTACCAGCCTCTTAACGGTTCAAGACGGCTGGAACAAGCGGCGCGCCCTTGGCGGTCCCCGTGATTTCTCCTACTTAGTTAACCTGGGGCATTTGATTGTGTTTGGATTCAATTTCTTGCCAGCGCCGGCCCTGGAAGCGAAAAAGACGAAATGGAAAAAACACCACTGAATTCGCCCGAATTCCTGACGACCCTTTCGGCGCGCAGCCAGGACATCTTCCGGCGGCTGGTCGAGCGCTATCTGGAAACCGGCGAACCCATAGGGTCGCGGGCCATTTCCAAGATGCTCGACATGCAACTCTCGCCCGCATCCGTGCGCAATGTGATGGCCGATCTGGAAGAGCTGGGCCTGATTGCCGCACCGCATACATCGGCGGGGCGGGCACCAACGCAGGAAGGCTTGCGGTTTTTCGTCGATGCCATGCTCGAAGTGGGCGCCATGGACGAGACCGAGCGCGACCAGATCGCCCGCACCGTTTCGGGCGGGGGCAGGTCGGGACGTGTCGAAGACCTTCTCAACGAAGCGAGTGCCTTGCTCTCGGGCCTGTCGCATGGCGCGGGCATGGTGATTGCCGCAAAATCGGACATGGTGCTCAAGCATGTAGAATTTGTCCGGCTCGACCCCGAGCGGGCCATGGCGATTCTTGTGGGGGAAGACGGGCAGGTTGAAAACCGCATTATTGCGCTGCCACCGGGGCTGACGGCGAGCGCCTTGACCCAGGCATCGAACTTTCTGGCCCATCACATCGTGGGCAAGACGCTGCAGCAGGCGCGCGATTCGATCCGCCGGCAATCGGAAAGCCAGCGGGCCGAACTCGATGCCATTGCGCAGCGGCTGGTGGATTCCGGGCTGGCCTCGATGATCGAGGCCGATACCTCTGCTCCGACGCTGATCGTTCGGGGCAGGGCCAATCTGATCGATGACACGATGGCATCGGAAGATCTGGCCCGTGTGCGGCAATTGTTCGACGAGATCGAAACCAAGCAGGGGCTGATCGATCTTTTGAACGATGCGGAAACCGCCCAAGGGGTGCGCATCTTCATTGGTTCGGAAAACAAGCTGTTTTCGCTTTCCGGCTCCTCGGTCGTTTTGTCGCCCTACAAGGATGCCAATGACAAGGTGGTGGGCGTCCTGGGCGTGATCGGGCCGACGCGGCTCAATTATGCGCGCATTGTGCCGGTGGTCGATTATACCGCGCATGTTGTGTCCAAGCTGATCTCGCGCAAAACCGAGCTTTAGCGGTTTTGTTAAGTGGGGCTTTTCGCCACGAGGCTTGAAATATTTCCGCCCTTGGCCGATATGGCAGCCAACCTTAACTTCCCCAATCGTTGAAAGAGCAATGATGAGCGACGACAACACGACGCCAGAGCCGAACGACGACATCGATCCGCGCCTTGAGGCCGAGGACGCAGAAGCGGTTTCCACCGAGCCGACGGCCGAGGAGCGCATCGCCCAGCTTGAAGCCGAAAAGGAACAGCTGCGCGACCAGGTGCTGCGCACGGCGGCCGAAATGGAAAACCTGCGCAAGCGCACCGAGCGCGAAGTTTCCGACACGCGCTCTTATGCCATTGCCGGGTTTGCCCGCGACATGCTGGTGGCCACCGACAATCTCTCGCGCGCCCTGATGGTCATTCCCGCCGAATTGCGGGAAAACGCCGACGGCACGCTCAAATCCCTGATCGAGGGGATCGAGATGACCGAGCGCGAAATGCAGCGGCTTTTGCAAAAGAACGGGGTGATCCCGATCGTGGCCGAGGGCGAAAAGTTCGACCCCCACCGCCATCAGGCCATGTTTGAAGTGCCTGACCCCTCCGTGCCCGAAGGCACGGTGGTTCAGGTGGTCCAGACCGGATATGCCATTGGCGAGCGCGTTCTGCGCCCCGCCATGGTGGGCGTGGCCAAGGGTGGCAACAAGCCCGCACCCAAAACGGACGCCGAGCCCGGCGATGGACTCGACAAATCGGCCTGACAAAAATTCACGCAAAGCGGGGGGCGCGCTTGAAGGGCCCTCCCCCCCTCCTTATATAGCCAACAAGCCCGGGAAACCGGGCCAAATCCATCCCCCAGAGGGGTCCGGCACGACCGATCAATGCGATGCCGCAACGTGAATGGGCGCGTTGAGGGGTCAGAGCCAAATTTTAGGACTCGCTCGAGAAATGAGGTTTCGGAATGGGAAAAGTAATCGGTATTGACCTGGGCACGACCAATTCGTGCGTTGCCGTCATGGACGGCAAAAACCCCAAAGTGATCGAGAATGCCGAGGGCGCGCGCACCACGCCGTCCATGGTGGCCTTCTCAAGCGATGGCGAGCGTCTCGTGGGCCAGCCGGCCAAGCGCCAGGCCGTGACCAACCCCGAGGGCACGCTGTTTGCCGTCAAGCGCCTGATCGGGCGCCGGTTCGAAGACCCGATGGTCACCAAGGACAAGGGCCTTGTGCCCTACAAGATCGTCAAGGCTGACAATGGCGACGCCTGGGTGGAAGCGGATGGGAAGAAATCTTCTCCGTCCGAAGTCTCCGCCATGATCCTTGGCAAGATGAAGGAGACCGCCGAGAGCTATCTCGGTGAACCGGTGACTCAGGCCGTCATCACGGTTCCGGCCTATTTCAACGACAGCCAGCGCCAGGCCACCAAGGACGCCGGCAAGATCGCCGGGCTCGAAGTGCTCCGCATCATCAACGAGCCGACCGCTGCCGCGCTGGCCTACGGGCTGGACAAGAAAGAATCCGGCACGATCGCTGTCTATGACCTTGGCGGCGGCACGTTCGATATTTCGATCCTCGAGATCGGCGACGGCGTTTTCGAAGTCAAATCCACCAATGGCGATACCTTCCTTGGCGGTGAAGATTTCGACATGCGTCTTGTCGATTACCTCGCCGACGAGTTCAAGAAAGAGCAGGGCATTGACCTGCGCGGCGACAAGCTGGCGCTGCAGCGGCTCAAGGAAGCTGCCGAAAAGGCCAAGATCGAGCTTTCGTCCGCCAGCCAGACCGAAGTGAACCTGCCGTTCATCACCGCGGACGCTTCGGGCCCCAAGCATCTGCAGCTCAAGCTGACCCGCGCCAAGTTCGAATCGATCGTTGAAGATCTGATCAAGCGCACCATCGATCCGTGCCGCGCAGCGCTCAAGGATGCCGGGATTTCGGCTGGCGAGATCGACGAAGTCGTTCTGGTCGGCGGCATGACCCGCATGCCCAAGGTGCAGGAAGAGGTGAAGAACTTCTTTGGCAAGGAACCCCACAAGGGCGTGAACCCTGACGAAGTGGTTGCCATGGGCGCCGCCATTCAGGCCGGCGTTCTGCAGGGCGATGTGAAAGACGTGCTGCTGCTCGACGTGACCCCGCTTTCGCTGGGCATCGAGACGCTCGGTGGCGTGTTCACCCGCCTGATCGACCGCAACACGACGATCCCGACCAAAAAGAGCCAGGTGTTCTCCACCGCTGAAGACAATCAGTCGGCGGTGACCATCCGGGTCTTCCAGGGCGAGCGCGAAATGGCGGCCGACAACAAGATGCTCGGCCAGTTCGATCTGGTCGGTATCCCCTCGGCGCCACGCGGAGTGCCGCAGGTCGAGGTGACCTTCGACATCGACGCCAACGGCATCGTCAATGTTTCGGCGAAAGACAAGGGCACGGGCAAGGAGCAGCAGATCCGCATCCAGGCCTCGGGCGGTCTTTCGGACGCCGATATCGAGCAGATGGTCAAGGACGCCGAAGCGAACGCGGAGGCCGACAAGAAGCGCCGCGAAGTCGTGGAAGCCAAGAACCAGGCCGAAAGCCTCGTGCATTCCACCGAATCCTCGCTCAAGGAGCATGGTGACAAGGTAACGGCCGAGATCAGGACCGAGATCGAGACCGCCATTGCCGATACCAGGACCGCACTCGAGGGCGACGACCCCGAGGCGATCAAGGAAAAGGCCGCGGCGCTTGCCCAGGCTTCGATGAAGCTTGGCGAAGCCATGTACAAGGCCAGCCAGGAAGAAGCCGAAGCCGCTGCCGCGGGTGACGCCCAGGCCGATGACGACGTGGTCGATGCCGACTTCGAAGAGGTCAAGGACGACGACGACAAGAAGTCGGCGTAAACCTTCTGCCTTGAAAATGATCGCAGTGCCGCCTTCGGGCGGCACTGTTTTTTCCAGGGCGCCAGTTTCACGTGAATCACCGGTGAGTGCTGGTCTTTTCGCCGCTGCCTATGGTAACAGGCAGCAACGATGATTACCTAGGCGCACAAGGGCTTCGGCCAATGCTGGCCCCAAGAGAGATGCGTCATGACAAGAACGGTTGGTTTGGCACAAGAGATGATCTTGCACCCGTCCATTTTCTGCCCCTGCCGCGATATGGGGGTACATTGAGCTCATGAGCAAAGCCGATTTTTATTCCGTGCTCGGAGTCGAAAAATCCTGCGATGCCGCGGCGCTGAAATCCGCCTATCGCAAGCTGGCCATGCAGTATCATCCGGACCGCAATCCGGGAGACACCGAGGCCGAGCACAAGTTCAAGGAAGTTTCCGAGGCCTACGACACGCTCAAGGACCCGCAAAAGCGCGCGGCCTATGACCGGTTCGGCCATGCGGCGTTCAACGGCGGCGGCGGTGGTGGAGCCCACGGGTTCGGGAATGACTTTTCCTCCTCGATGTCCGATATTTTCGAAGACATTTTCGGGGAATTCATGGGCGGGGCCTCACGCCAGCGCCAGCGCGACGGCCGCCAGCGCGGTTCGGATCTGCGCTACAATCTCGAAATTACCCTCGAAGATGCTTTTGCGGGCACGACAGTCGATATCGACGTGCCATCCCTGATCGGGTGCGAAACCTGCGATGGAACGGGCGCCAAGCCGGGCACCGGGTTTTCCACGTGCCGCATGTGCAGCGGGCATGGCAAGGTGCGCGCGGCGCAAGGGTTCTTCACCATCCAGCAGACCTGTCCCCAGTGCCACGGGCGCGGGGAAACCATGGACCAGCCCTGCACGGACTGCCACGGGCAGGGTCGCAGGCAGACCTCGCGCACGCTTTCGGTCGATGTTCCAAAGGGAATCGAGGACGGTACGCGCATTCGCCTGGGCGGCGAAGGCGAGGCGGGATTGCGCGGCGGACCAGCCGGCGATCTTTACATTTTCGTTTCGGTAAAACCGCACCAGTTGTTCCAGCGTGACGGGGCCGATCTTTACGCCAAGGTGCCCATTTCTATGATCACCGCAGCTCTGGGCGGCGAGTTCGAAGTGCCGACGCTCGAAGGCAGCCGCGCCAAGGTCAAGGTCAATGAAGGCACCCAGCCCGGCCAGCGCGTGCGTTTGAAAGGCAAGGGCATGCCGGTGCTGCGCAGCCAGCAGGTCGGCGACCTCTACGTTCAGCTCGATGTGGAAACGCCGCAAAAGCTTTCAAAGCGCCAGCGCGAACTGCTCGAGGAGTTCGAAAACCTCTCCAACCGCGAAACCTCGCCGGGATCGGAAGGGTTTTTCGACAAGCTCAAGACCATGTTCCACTGAGCCGGTCAGTGGGCATTCTGGAAAAGCCCTCCCACCGCGGAGGGCTTTTTTTGTCTGTGAGCGCTTGCCGCGGCCAAAGTGAGGCGGCTTAACTGGCGCAAAACCCAATCAGGAGATGCCAATGGCTAGAGCCCTTACCCTTTGCGGCTCGATCCGCACCGGATCGGTCAACAAGATGCTTCAGGATGCGGTGGATGCCAAGCTCGCTGCGGCGGGGGTTACGGTCAATTCGATCACGCTCAAAGATTTCGAGATGCCGATTTTCAACCAGGATCTCGAGCCCGACAATGTGCCCGAGGCCGCGGGGCGACTGGCCGATCTGTTCCGATCCCATGATATCGTGTTTATCGCCACGCCCGAATACAATGGCGGGCTGCCGCCATTGATGGTCAACACGATCGCCTGGCTGTCGCGGCAAAAGCCTTCGCCCTTCCGGCATGCGGTGTTCGGGATCGGCGGGGTATCCTCGGGGCGCTACGGGACCATATGGGCGCAGAGCCATCTGCGCGATTCGCTTTCCAAGATCGGGGCGGTGGTGGTGCCGACGCTGCTTGGCACGGGGCCGGATTCAAGCGTCTTTGCCGATGACGGCACCGTGGCTGAGGCCGGCGTGATCGCCAAGATCGACCAGATGGTGAAAGAGCTCACCCATTTTTCGCGTGGCGGGATTTGAGGCCGGGCGCTTGCGCTCACGCGCAACTCGTGGCATCGAGCCCTCACACACCAAAGCACGCGGAGACATGGAATGGCCGGTGACCTGATTGTCGGGCTCGATGTCGGGACACGCAGAGAAGCCGAGGACATGATTTCGCGGCTCGACGGCATCGTCGATTTCTACAAGATCGGCTATCAGCTCTTTTACGGCGGCGACGGGCTGATCGTGGGCAAGGAATTACTCAAGGCCGGAAAGCGCGTGTTTTTCGACCTCAAGCTTCTCGATATCGACAACACGGTTGCCAAAGGCGTCGCGGCGATTGCCGATACCGGGGCGACCATGCTGACGCTTCATGCCTATCCCAAGGCGATGGCGGCGGCGGTCAAGGCGGCCGAAGGGAGCTCCCTGTGCCTGCTTGGCGTAACGGTCCTCACCTCAATGGATCAGGCCGATCTCGATGAAGCCGGTTATGGCATTTCCGTTGACGAGCTTGTGGCGCGCCGGGCGCGGCAGGCGCGCGAAGCGGGCATGGGCGGTGTCGTCGCCTCGGCCTTCGAGGCGCGGGCCATACGCGAAATCGTCGGGCCCGACATGGCTGTCGTGACGCCGGGCATCCGCCCCTCGGGTTCTGACAAGGGCGACCAGAAGCGGGTGATGACACCGGCCGATGCGCTGACGGCGGGAGCGTCCCACCTTGTGGTGGCGCGCCCCATCATTGCCGCACCCAGCCCGCGCCAGAGCGCGCAGGCGGTGCTGGCCGAAATGCAGGCGGCGTAAGGGGAACACCATGGCATTGAAAATCGGGGTTGTGGGCGCGGGCGGGCGCATGGGACAGACGGTTATCCGCGCGGTGGCCGCCCATGGCGGCATGACACTTGCGGCGGCTGCCGATCGGGACAATTCGAGCGTTCTGGGCAAGGATGCAGGCAGCCTGGTTGGGCTCGAACCTCTGGGAGTTGTCATCGGTGATACGCCGCTCGATATCGTCGACCAGGTGGATGCGGTGCTCGATTTCACGGCGCCGCAACTGAGCGTGGCGCTGGCCCGCCGGGCGGCCGAGCGCAAGCTGATCCACATTATCGGCACGACCGGCTGCTCGCCCGAAGACGACGCCGCGATCGCAAGGGCCGGTGCCGAGGGCGCGCGAATCGTCAAATCGGGCAATATGAGCCTTGGGGTGAACCTTCTTGCCGCGCTGGTCAAAAAGACAGCGGCCAGCCTCGATATCGGGTTCGATATCGAAATTCTCGAAATGCATCACCGCCACAAGGTGGACGCGCCTTCGGGTACGGCGCTGCTTCTGGGCGAAGCGGCAGCCGAGGGCCGCGGCATCGATCTTGCCGACAATTGGGTCAAGGTGCGTGACGGGCACACGGGGGCACGCGAGCCCGGCTCGATCGGCTTTGCCACACTGCGCGGCGGCGGAATTGTGGGCGAGCATTCGGTGCTGTTTTCGTCCATGGCCGAAACCATCACCCTGTCTCACTCTGCACGCGACCGGACGCTGTTTGCCGACGGCGCGCTCCGGGCGGCACTGTGGGCCGCCGAGCAGCCGGCGGGTCTTTATTCCATGGCCGATGTTCTCGGCCTTTGATTCTTTATGACCGCGCTATCGAACACGCTCAATGACAAGGACTGATCTATGACCGGCACGCTGATCCTCGTTCGCCACGGCCAGAGCGAATGGAACTTGAAAAATCTGTTCACCGGCTGGAAGAATCCCGGGCTGACCGATCTGGGGATCGAGGAAGCGAAAAAGGCCGGGCAGGCGCTCAAGGCGCGCGGCACGGTTCCCGATGCCTATTTCACTTCGGCGCTGACCCGCGCGCAGCGCACGCTCGATCTGATGCTCGAGGAAATGGGCATCACCGACCTCACGATCGTTCGCAGTCACAAGCTCAACGAGCGCGATTACGGTGACCTGTCGGGGCTCAACAAGGACGACGCGCGGGAGAAATGGGGCGACGAACAGGTCCATATCTGGCGCCGCTCCTATGACGTGCCCCCGCCGGGTGGCGAGAGTCTGAAAGACACCGCGGCGCGGGTTCTGCCGTACTACGAAGCCGAGATCGAGCCGTTGCTCAAGGCTGGAAAGACCGTCCTGGTCACGGCGCACGGCAATTCGCTGCGGGCTTTGGTCATGAAGCTCGAGGGGCTTGACGAAGAAGCGATCCTCAAACGCGAAATCGCCACTGGAGCGCCAATCATTTACGGCATCGATGCCGAGGGCAAGCGGGTTTCGACCGAAGAGCTTTAGTCAACGTTTTCGGGCGTATCGCCCAGGACGTCGCGCACATAAAGCTCGAGCACCAGGACGCGCAGAGCGGCAAGCAGGGGTGTGCCCAGCGCCACCCCGAGCGGGCCCAGTGCCACGCCCATGAACAAAAGGAAGATGACGGTCAGGGCCGGGGCGAGATTGACCACCCGATCCTGGATCAGCGGGGTCGTGACATTGGCGTCGAACTGCTGGATCAGGGTATAGCCACCCAGAACGATGAGCGCGGTCGTCCAGTCCTGGCCGATCATCGACAGACCGATGGGGATGAAGGCCAGGATCGGCCCCACAAAGGGAATGAAGTTGAGCAGGCCCGCGATCAGGCCGAGCGTCAGCCCGTAGGACAGGCCCATTACAAGGAGGAGGGCTGTCGTCAATCCGCCCACAATCGCCATCAGCGCCAGCTGCCCCACCAGCCAGTGCTGAAGCGTCACGCCGGCCTTGCCGAGCACCTCGCGGGCCCGCGGGCGGGCCTTTATGGGCAAGAGAATGGTCAGCCCGTCGCGATATCGCCTGGGATCGATGGCGAGAAATATGCCGGTGAGAAAGACGATCACCATGTTCGAAATCAGGCCGAACCCTGTGCCCAGGACGGCACCGGCGCCGCCAAAAATGGTCTGGGGTTCGGGGATGGCTTCGACGATATCGGTCACATCGAAGGTACGCGCCACCGGCAGGCCCCAATCATTGAGCTGGCTCGCCACCATGTCCCAGGCCTCGCCCAGTGCACTTGAAAGGGCATCGAACTGCGTGACAATCGTCACCCCGCCGCCGATGGCGGCAATGATGATGACCGCCACGACAAAGATCAGGGTCAGGACCACGGCAAACGCACGCGGGAGGACGGGCACGAGCCGCATCGACAGCCGGATGAGCGCGTCGAGCACGGCGGCCACGAGAATGGCGGCAAACACCAGCATGAAGATGTGCGCGTAAAGCGCGACCAGCACCAGTGCCAGAAGTCCGATAAGTGCCAGAACTATTATGCGCGCCAAATCAGCCCTCCGCCTCTTACGAGAGGCTAAGGCCTGAAACGCCCAGGAGTTCCATGCGCTATTGTGAAGCGAGGAGCCCCGCTTCCCAGCCCAGAATGGCGCGTTTGCGCACGATGCCCCAATGATAGCCGGTGAGCGCACCGCTCGAGCCCACGATCCGATGACAGGGGACGACAAAGGAAATGGGGTTGCGCCCGACCGCCCGGCCGATGGCGCGGGCTGCGTTGGGCTTTCCTACCGCCCTTGCGACCTCGCCATAGGTGGCGGCGCGACCGGCGGGCACCTTGAGCAGGGTTTCCCAGACCTTGATCTCGAACTGGGAGCCGATCATCACCAGCCGGACCGGCTGTTGGGGATCCCACCGGTCAGGATCGAAAATGCGGACGGCAATCGGGGCAACCGCGTTGTCGTCGCGCCTGTACCCGGCATTCGGCCAGCGGCTGGCCAGATCTTCAAAGGCGTACTGCTCCTTGCCGTCATCGGCAAAGGAAATGCCGGCCACGCCATATTGGGTGACCATCAGGCACACCTTTCCGAAGGGCGATGGCGCATAGCCCCAGGTGACTTCGAGCCCGGCCCCCTTTGCGCGGTAGATGCCCGGAGGCACCGCGTCATAGGTCACGAACAGGTCATGGAGACGGGAGGGGCCCGAAAGGCCCAACTCATAGGTCGTATCGAGCACGCTCATATTGTCGCGCAAAAGCTTTCGCGCGTGGTCGAGCGCCACGGCCTGGGCAAAGCTCTTGGGCGTCAACCCGCACCAGCGGCGGAACATATCGACCAGCTGGCGTTCGCTGATCGAGAGCGCATGGGCCAGCCCGGCGATATCGGACGCTTCGGGGCCAGGCATCGAGAGGTATTCGATGGCCCGCGCGATGGTGCGATAGGTCTCGGCGCTGGTCATATCGGGAAGCTGTGAAATTGGTGTCATCTCGTTCATGGGCTCACACTATCGACCGATCTGGTACCGTACGACCCGATTTTTACGTCGATCAGCGCTTTGCCCGGCTCAAAGCATGCCCGAAGGCATCGGCAAAACTCGCCTTGTCGTCGGGGGTGAGGAACCGCCCGATCTCGATCTCGCCTTCGCGCGTCACGATCTTGAGCGCCGTAACCCGGTTCTCATTGTCTCTGATGACCGAGAGCCGGATGAAGAAGGGATTGAACGAGACAGCGGTTTCCCGGCCCTTCTTGGTGACATGGCGGATATCGAGGGCATCGGGCCAGAGGGTGATTTCCTCGAACATGTCCTTGTCGCGCAGCGAAGCGGTGAGCGCCCAATAGAGCAGGAGCACATCGAGCCCCAGAAGCCCCACGACCGGCCAGGCGCCCATGGCGTAAAACGCGATGCCGGGGATCGACGCCATGACGCTGGTGAATGCTATCACCCAGCGGATTGCCTGGGGCGAAAGCGAGCGGTGAGGGCTCAGCAATGCGGCAAAGAGCGGGCTCTGGGTCATCTCGGCTTGCCTTTTGGGCTCATGACCATTCTAAGGGGATTGTCCGGACAAAAATCAAATCAAATATCGCCGCGCCCCATGCCCAAGCCACTGACCAGGGCCGAGATCGAAAAGATCTTCGAAGCCTTCTCGCTTCACGATCCCGAGCCCAAGGGTGAACTCGACTACGTCAATGTCTTTACGCTTCTGGTCGCCGTGGTGTTGTCCGCCCAGGCCACCGATGTGGGAGTCAACAAGGCAACCAGGGCGCTGTTTGCCATTGCCGATACGCCCGAAAAGATGGTGGCGCTGGGCGAAGACGCTATCCGCGAGCATATCAAGACCATCGGGCTGTACCGCAACAAGGCCAAAAACGTCTTCCTTTTGAGCCAGATGCTGATCGAAAAATACGACGGCCAGGTCCCCGATACCCGCGAGGCGCTCGAGGCCCTGCCCGGGGTGGGCCGCAAGACAGCAAACGTGGTGCTCAATATCGGGTTCGGCCAGCCCACCATTGCCGTGGACACCCATCTGTTTCGCGTGGGCAACCGCACGGGGATCGCGCCGGGCAAAACGCCGCTGGCTGTGGAGCTGGCGCTTCTCAAGCGGGTACCCAAGCACTATCTGCTGCACGCCCATCACTGGCTGATCCTGCATGGGCGCTATGTGTGCAAGGCGCGCAAGCCCGAATGCTATCGCTGCATCATCGCCGAGTGGTGCCGCTATCCGGCCAAGACCGCCGGCTAGACCGGTTGCGCCCCCGGCCGCTATGGCTTAAGCGAGGGGCAGTATCCATGACAGTTTATGCGGAGCGCCGATGACCACGCGGTTCGACGTCCTGACCATCGGCAACGCCATCGTCGATGTGATCGCCCCGATCGATGACACTTTCCTTGTCGATGAAGGCTTGCGCAAATCGATCATGCATCTTGTCGATGCGGATCGCTCGGCGGATCTTTTCTCCAAGATGCCCCAGAACAAGACCATCATTCCGGGCGGCAGTTCGGCCAATACGGCGGCGGGCGTTGCGGCGCTGGGCGGCCGGGCCGCGTTTGTGGGCAAGGTTGCCGAGGACGAGCTGGGCCTGATCTTCCGGGACGATTTCGATACCAAGGGGATCGGGTATGAAACCGGCTATCTTTATGACGGCCCGGCCACCGCGCGCTCGATGATCCTTGTGACGCCCGATGGCGAGCGCACCATGAACACCTATCTGGGCGCCTGCCAGCACCTGACCGAAGACGATATCGTCGAGGAGACCATAGGGGCTTCGGCCATTACCTATATGGAAGGCTATCTGTGGGACCCCCCGCAAGCCAAGAAGGCCTTCGTCAAGGCCGCCCACTACGCCCACAAGAATGAGCGTGCCGCAGCGATCACGCTGTCGGACCCGTTCTGCGTCAACCGGTTCCGCAACGAGTTTCTCGATCTCATCAAGTCAAAGACCATGGATTACGTCTTTGCCAATATCGAGGAGGTCAAGGCGCTCTATGATACCGACGATCTCAACGTCGCCGTGCGCCAGTTGGCCGAAGACGCCGAAATCGCAGCGGTCACCATGGGCGCGCGCGGCGCCATGGCGATCAAGAACGGGGAAATCGTTTCAGTCCCGGCCTTTCCAGTCAGCGATGTCGTCGATGTGACCGGCGCGGGCGATCTTTTCGCATCGGGCTTCCTGCTCGCCACGGCGCGCGGACAATCGATGGAAGAGGCGCTCAAGCTGGGGTGCCTGGCCGCATCGGAAGTGATTTCGCACTATGGCGCGCGCCCGGTGGCCGATCTCAAGGAACTCGCACGCGGCGAAGGTATAGCCGTCTAGACCTTGCGCAACGCCACTTCGTGGATGGAGTGGTCGGCGCCTTTCTTGAGAATCAGATCGGCCCGCCCGCGGGTGGGCAGGATGTTTTCGCGCAGATTCGGCAAATTGATAGACTGCCAGATGGACTTGGCCGTCGAAACTGCCGTCAGCTCGGAAAGCTCGGAAAAGCGCTTGAAAAAGCTCTGGGGGTCGCGGAAAGCCGTTTCGCGCAGCTTCATGAAGCGCTCCACATACCAGGCCTCGAGCACGTCCTCGTCGGCGTCGATATAGACCGAGAAATCGATGAAGTCGGACGCGAAGACGATCGGGTTGCCGGTTTTAGGCAATTCGCCGGGCTGAAGAATGTTGAGCCCCTCGACGATGAGAATGTCGGGGCTCTCCACGGTGTTGGTCTTGTCGGGTACGATATCGTAGACCAGATGAGAATAGGTCGGGGCGCTGACCCTGGGCTGGCCCGATTTGATCGCGGCGAGAAACTGAACGAAGGCCGACCGGTCATAGCTTTCGGGAAAACCCTTGCGCTGCATCAACCCGCGCTCCTCGAGCACCCTGTTGGGATAGAGGAACCCGTCGGTGGTGATGAGATCGACCTTGGGCGAGCTCGGCCAGCGGCGCAGCAAGGCGCGCAGGATGCGGGCGGTGGTCGATTTGCCCACCGCCACCGAACCGGCAACACCGATGATGAAGGGCACCTTTGCCCCGTTATGGCCCAGAAAGCGCGTCGAGGCGTAGTGGATGCCCTGAATGGCTTCGACGTAGAACGAGAGCAGTCGGGTTAGCGGCAGATAGACGATTTCGGCTTCAGCCAGCGAGATCGGATCGTTGAGGGCCCGGAGGTGTTCGATATCTTCGGCATTGAGCGTCATGGGCTCGTCAGCGCGCAGCCGTGCCCATTCGTCGATAGAAAAACTCAGATAAGGCGTGTAGGAACTCTTGGGCATTCTCAGTCCCTGGGCCTTGCGGCCTTTTCGGCCAGACCCGATTGCGCCGTGCGCCGGTCAAGTTCATCGGACACTTCAGAGAGCGCCACGCCCTCCGAGCGCAACAGAACCAGAAGGTGATAGACAAGGTCGGCGCCTTCCTTGACCAGTTCCTCGCGATCGCCGCTCATCGCCGCAATCACTGTCTCAACGGCCTCTTCGCCCAGTTTCTGGGCGCATTTGGCGGTTCCCCTGGCGATCAGCTTTGCCGTATAGGACTCCTCGGGCGAGGCGTTCGCCCGCTCGGCCAGGCGCGCGTCAAGCGCTTCGATGCTCAATGTCATGAATTGGGCCTCCGTCTCCCCGCCATCCGTCTAATCATCGCCGGGGGCAGGGTGCAAGCAGTCAAAAAGGTTAGTCGAGCCGCATGGGAATACCGGCGGCAGCCATATGCGCCTTGGCCTCGCCGATGGTGAACGTGCCAAAGTGAAAGATCGAAGCGGCCAGAACAGCAGTCGCGTGGCCCTTTTTGATGCCATCGACAAGGTGATCGAGAGTGCCAACCCCGCCCGAGGCGATAACCGGGACTTCCACCGCATCGGCGATGGTACGGGTCAGCTCGAGATCGAAACCGGACTTTGTCCCGTCGCGGTCCATGGAGGTGACCAGCAACTCGCCGGCTCCGCGCTCGACGGCGCCAATGGCGAATTCCACGGCGTTGAGCCCGGTCGGCTTGCGCCCGCCATGGGTGAAAATTTCCCAGGTGCCCGAGTCGCCGCGTTTGGCGTCGACCGAAACCACAATGCACTGATTGCCGAACTTGTCGGCGGCCCGCGCCACGAAATCGGGGTCGTTGACCGCAGCGGAATTGATCGAAACCTTATCGGCGCCGGACAACAGCAGTTTGCGGATATCGTCATTGGAACGCACGCCCCCGCCCACGGTGACCGGCATGAAACAATGCTCGGCCGTGCGCGCCACGACGTCAAAAATCGTATCGCGGCCTTCGTGGCTGGCGGCGATATCAAGAAAGCACAGCTCGTCGGCTCCCGCCGCATCATAGGCAATGGCCGCTTCGACCGGATCGCCGGCATCGACAAGATCGACGAAATTGACGCCCTTGACGACGCGGCCGTCCTTGACGTCGAGGCAGGGAATAATACGGGCCTTGAGGGTCATCGGACGCCCGCTCCTCTTTTGAAATTTGCTGTCCTCGCGGCTGCGCCGCTGCGGGCAAGCCGGGCGTCCCTGACGTCGAGGCAAGGGATGATACGGGCCTTGAGGGTCATGCCGCCTCGCCCTTCAAAAGTGCCAGTGCTTCACGTGAATCAATGCGGCCGTCATAGAGCGCCCGGCCCGAGATCGCGCCTTCGAGAATCTGGGCGTCGGGCTCGGTCATGCGGCGGATGTCCCCGATGTCGGCCAGACCACCCGAAGCGATGACCGGAATGGATGTGGCCTTGGCCAGTTCCAGCGTCGAGGGCCAGTTGATGCCCTTCAAAACCCCGTCACGGTCGATATCGGTATAGATGATCGCCGCAACCCCCGCGCCCTCGAAGCGTTGCGCAAGGTCGATGGCCGAGAGTTCGGAAGTTTCCGCCCAGCCTTCCACGGCCACCTTGCCGCCGCGCGCGTCGATGCCCACGGCAACCCGACCGGGGAACGCCTTGCAAGCGGCCTTGACCAGTTCGGGATCGCGCACGGCGACGGTGCCGAGAATGACGCGGGCCAGGCCCTTTTCGAGCCAGCTTTCGATATGGGCGAGCTTGCGAATGCCGCCACCGAGCTGGACCGGGAAATCGACGGCCCTAAGGATTGCCTCCACTGCCGCGCCATTGACGCTTTCACCGGCAAAGGCGCCGTTGAGATCGACGACGTGGAGATATTCAAACCCCTGATCCTCGAACGCCCTGGCCTGGGCTGCCGGATCATCGTTGAAGACAGTCGCCTGTTCCATGTCGCCAAGCTTGAGGCGCACGCACTGGCCGTTCTTGAGGTCGATGGCGGGAAACAAAATCATGGTGAAACGACCGGGTCCTCAGCGACATGGGGTGGTTCTTCGACGCGGCGGTAGGAATAGACCTTGGCGTCTCGTATCTCGATTTGAGCGGCGTTGTCTGCCTCGTACTCGACATCGCCGTTGGCGTCGAGCCAGTCGATGTGATGATCGAGCCGCACTGTCAGACCATCGGTCCGCATGTCCTTGATCGTAATGCGCATCGGCTCGGCATCAAACCAGTCTGAAACGACCTCATGGCCAACACCGGCACCTTCGGGGCCATAAAAGGCCACGGCCTCGTGGCACAGGCCGAGAAAGGCATCCTTGTCGCGCCGGGTTATGGCGTCGCACCAGGAGGTGACGATCCGTTCCGGCTCGTCCATCAAGGCGTCCATCCGAGAAAGTTCTCAATGAGCGCCAGGCCAAGTGATTGGCTTTTTTCGGGGTGGAACTGGGTGCCGAAAATGTTGTCGCGACCGACGATGGCCGTGATCGGACCGCCATAATCGGCGGTGGCGATCACCTCCTCGGGCTTTTCAGCCTTCATGTGATAGGAGTGCACGAAGTAAGCGTGCAGGCCATTTTCGCCCGTCTCGATGCCTTCAAGAAGGACGTGGGCGCGTGAAACGCTGAGCGTGTTCCAGCCCATATGCGGCACCTTGAGCGCGGGGTCGGACGGCTCGATCTTTTCAATCGCGCCGGCGATCCAGCCCAGCCCCTTTGTTTCGGTCTTTTCCCGCCCGACGCTGGCCAGAAGCTGCATGCCGACGCAGACGCCAAGGAATGGTGCACCGCCGGCGATCACCTTTTCGGTCAGCACCTCATGCATGCCGGGCACGGCATCAAGCCCTGCCATGCAATCGGCAAAGGCACCGACGCCGGGCAGGACTATCCTGTCGGCGTTGCGGACCAGATCGGCATCGGAGGTGACGATGATTTCGGTTTCGGTTCCTTCGGCGGCGCGGGCAAAAGCCTTTTGCGCCGATTTGAGATTGCCTGCTCCATAGTCGATGATGGCAACGATCTGGCTCATTGGCGGGGTCCGTAGGTTTTTTCGAGCCATATCTGCTCGGCGGAGATTGTGCTGTCGGCGGCCAATTCCCCGCTCGCGATCCAGTTGCGGTTTTCCAGCGCCTGGCCGGCGATGGGCGCGGCCGCAAAGCCGGTCCACAACGCAAAGATCAGATAGAGCAACACTGAAAGATCATCACCGATATGGGGCGCGAGCACAAAAAGTCCAATCACCACGACGACCCAGAGCACAAGATAGGCAATCGCGCCGCGCGCAAGGGCCCAGAACGGGGCGAACAGAAAGGCGCCCCAACTGAATTTTTCGGGCAGAACATGAATGGCGTCGGGGCCGTTTTCCGGCTTGGCATAAATAGCATAGAGGGTCATGAGACCGGTCCGTAACGGGGCATTGCCCCAGCCTAGATCCTACAACACGCCCTTGGTCGAGGGCACCTGATCGGCCGCGCGGGGGTCGATTTCAACCGCCTGACGCAGCGCGCGCGCCAAAGCCTTGAACAGGCTTTCGGCGATATGGTGGTTGTTGTCGCCATAATGGTTTTCGGCGTGCAGCGTGATGCCGGCATTGATCGCAATGGCCTGGAAAAATTCGCGCACCAGTTCGGTATCGAACGTGCCGATCTTGGGCGAAGTGAACTCCACCCGCCAGACAAGGAACGCGCGGCCGGACACATCGAGCGCCACTGTCGATTTGGTGCCGTCCATGACCAGATCGCACGCGCCATAGCGCATGATGCCCTTCTTGTCGCCCAGTGCTTCTTTAAACGCCTGGCCGATGGCAATGCCGACGTCTTCAACGGTGTGATGATCGTCGATGTGCAGATCGCCCCTGGCGTGGATCGCCATGTCGATCAGAGAATGGCGCGAAAGCTGGTCGAGCATGTGATCGAAAAAGCCGATCCCGGTTTCGATCTGCCGCACGCCATTGCCATCGAGGTCGACGGCCACGGCGATCTCGGTCTCGTTGGTCTTGCGATCGAGCTTTGCCTTGCGCATTGGGTTCATCCCCTTGGAAACTCGGGCCTTGCATTAACAGCTTGAAGGGCGCCGGGAAAGCCCGGCATGGTGCCTTCGCATTGCATTTAGCCCAGCCAATCCTAAATAAAGGCCAACACGCGTTTTTTTGTAAGAGGCATTTCGAGTTTCACATGACGACAATCGTTTCAATACGCAAGGGCAATCAGGTCGTGGTGGCGGGTGACGGACAGGTCTCGCTCGGCCAGACCGTCATGAAGCACTCGGCCAAGAAAGTGCGCCGGTTGGCAGGCGGTTCGGTGATTGCCGGATTTGCCGGGGCCACAGCCGACGCCTTCACCCTTTCCGAGCGGCTCGAGGCCAAGCTCGAGCAATATCCCGGGCAATTGATGCGCGCCTGCGTGGAGCTGGCCAAGGACTGGCGCACCGACCGATATCTGCGCCGGCTCGAAGCCATGATGATCGTTGTCGATAAATCCGATTCGCTGATCCTGACCGGAACGGGGGATGTCTTGTCTCCCGAGGACGGGATCGCCGCCATTGGCTCGGGCGGCAATTATGCCCTTGCCGCAGCCCGCGCCCTGGTTGACAGCGACAAGAGCGCCGAGGAGATTGCCCGCAAATCCATGGCCATCGCTGCCGACATCTGCGTTTATACCAATGCTGATGTGACCGTCGAAACGCTCGAGCTTGACTCTTGAGCTTTTCGATCCGCCAGATTGGACCTGATGAGGCCGAGGCCTATCGGACCATAAGGCTGATCGCGCTGGACGGTGATCCGGGATCGTTTGCCTCCGATGCCGAAACCGAAAGGGCGCGGCCCATCGAATGGTACGCCCAAGGCACAAGGGATGCCGCCATTTTCGTGGCGTTCGCGGACGACCAACCGGTGGGAATGGCGGGCCTGTTCGTATCCGATCGGCCCAAGACCGGCCATATCGGCACGATTTTCGGGCTCTATGTTCGCCCCGAATACCGACGCAGCGGGACAGCAGCGGCGCTGATGGACGCCATCATCGCTTACGCCAGGACGGTGGTTCGGCAGGTCCATCTGGGCGTGGCCGTGGACAATTGCGCAGCCCTGAAACTCTATCATCGGTTCGGGTTCCAGACCTATGGCACCGAGCCGCGCGCCCTTCATGTCGATGGGCGCTTCATCGACGAGCACCTGATGGTGCGGTTTCTGGATAAAGAAGACAGATAATGACCGACAGAAGTTTTTCCCCCCGCGAGATCGTTTCCGAGCTTGACCGCTATATCGTCGGGCAATCGGACGCCAAGCGTGCCGTGGCCATTGCTCTGCGCAACCGCTGGCGCCGCCAGCAATTGCCCGAGGATATCCGCCGCGAGGTAAGCCCCAAGAACATCCTGATGATCGGGCCAACCGGCGTGGGCAAGACCGAAATTTCACGTCGCCTTGCGCGACTGGCCCAAGCGCCGTTCGTCAAGGTCGAAGCCACCAAATTCACCGAGGTGGGTTATGTCGGCCGTGACGTCGAACAGATGATCCGCGACCTGGTCGAAGCCGGTATCGTGATTCTGAAAGACCGGAAGCGCGCCGAGGTGAAGGCCAAGGCTCATCTCAATGCCGAGGAGCGGGTGATCGACGCACTGGTGGGGCAATCGGCGACCCCCTCGACGCGCGAGGCGTTCCGCAAAAAGCTGCGCGACAACGAACTCGACGACAAGGAAATCGAGATCGAGGTGCCAGCCACTTCGGGCATGCCGATGTTCGATATTCCCGGAATGCCGGGCGCCGGGGCGGGGATGATCAACCTCTCGGACATGTTCGGCAAGGCGTTTGGCGGCAAGACGCAGAAGCGCAGCGTCAAGGTCAAGGACAGCTATGAAATTCTCATCAATCAGGAGGCCGACAAGCTGCTCGATCAGGACAAGATCAATGTCGAGGCGATCGAGCTGGTGGAAAATCACGGCATCGTCTTTATCGACGAGATCGACAAGGTTGCCGCCAAGGAAGGCGGGGTAACCGGTGGCCCGAGCCGCGAAGGCGTGCAGCGCGATCTGTTGCCACTGATCGAGGGCACCACGGTTTCCACCAAATACGGACCGGTCAACACCGACCATATCCTGTTTATCGCCTCGGGTGCCTTCCACGTCTCAAAGCCGTCCGATCTTCTGCCCGAACTTCAGGGCCGGTTGCCCATCCGGGTGGAATTGCGGGCTTTGACGCGCGAGGATTTCATCAAGATCCTTTCGGACACTGAATATTCCCTGATCCGGCAATACGTGGCGCTGATGGGCACCGAAGGGGTGACGCTCGAATTTACGCCCGATGCCATCGAGGAAGTCGCCACTGTCGCGGTGTCGGTCAATTCGAGCGTCGAGAATATCGGCGCGCGACGCCTGCAAACGGTGCTCGAAAAGCTGGTCGAGGACATTTCGTTCGAAGCGCCAGACAAGGCTGGAACGACGCTGACCATCGATGGCAATCGTGTGCGGGAAACCGTGGGCAAGATGGCCGGCGATACCGATCTGTCACGCTACATTCTTTAGCTGCCACCGAAAAACGCAATGGCGCGACCGGCGAACACAGCCAGGATCCAGAACAGGATCGAGGCTGCCGCCAAAAGCCGCGTCGTCGCGCTCTCGGGCGCCAGAAGCTTCCGGCCCAGAACGAAAACACCGGCATTGGCGAGCGCCAGCCCGATCAGGCCCAGCTTGGTGAGAAATACCGGATTGCCCGCATATTGGGATGGCCGGACGGAAAACAGCAGGGCGCCGGTTGTCACCGCGACGCCGAGCGCTCCAATAGCCACAGGACGCAACACGGCGATGGCCGCTCCGAGCGGGACCCGGCGTCCGGCGCCCAGCACGCGGGGATCCATGAGCAGCGCGCTGGTCACCAGCATGCCGAGCGAAAGGATATGGAGCCCATTGACGATCGGATAGGCGAAAATATCGCGCCGCAGATAGTTGGCCAGCGCGAGATTTTCGATTGCCTCGAGCATATCGTGCTTACTGGTCGAGCTCGGCGGCGAATTGGGGATAAACGTCGTAAGTCGCATCGCCGATCACAAGCCGGACGGCTTTCATGCGGTATTCGGCCTCATCGGTGGACCGGTGGCCATGGGCGACAACTGTGTCGCCAATCGCCACCACCGTCTCGTCGAAGCCCGACGCCAGGGTCCGCCCGACAGGGGCCAGTTCGACTGTCCAGTCAGTCTCGCCATCGTTGAGAGTGAGGGTAGGGTGCGGTTGGCCGATATAGAGATCGGTCAATGTCCCTTCGAGCTCGAAAAACTCTTCGCTTGTCCAGCCCCAGCCATGATGGGCGAAAGCGGGAAGGGCAACACAGACCGACAGGGCCGTACCAAGGGCAAAAAGCGTGCGGCGTGAAACAATCGACATGGCGGAACACCCCTTGAACGCGAGCAGGCCTGAAACTGTGCAGCGACAATGTGGCACAGGCAAGGACGCCGGACTCCGACACATCCTCAGGGTCAGGGCTTGCTGCGGACTGCGCGGCGCATCACTTCGTCGCGCACTGCCTTCATGTCCTCAGGGGTCAGACGGGCGATCTCCCGGCCCAGCACATTGGTCAATTCGGTTGCCTCGGGTGCCATGCCGGACGTGTCGATGGTCATTTTGGGGTCTGAAATCTCGGCCAGGCGCTGGATTTCCTCGGCTTCGTCCCAGATGACGTTGAAATAGGCGATGATGCGCTGCACCATGAACCATGTGGGCTTGCCGCGCTTGCCGTGCTCAAGCGCCGAGAGATAGGCGCTCGACACGTTGAGGGCCTTGGCCATGTCTTTGAGCGCAATGGAACGTTCGGCACGCAGCTTGCGCAATTTGGCGCCAAGCGGGGTCACATCTGCCTCCTGCGTTTGAGCCGGACATAGAGCGCGCCACCACCGCCATGGCTTTGATGGGCAGGATCGATGCCCGCCACCATAGGGGCCAGATTTGTCGCATTGAGCCAGAGCGGCACCATTTCGCGCAGCACGCCCTTTTGCTCGAGCTGCAGGTAGCCGGTCTTTTTGATCCCCTTGCCGGTTATGACCAGAACCGTCCGGTCTCCACGCGCCGCACGGGCGGGGATGAACCTTTCAAGCGCCAGGCGCGCCTGGTCCTGGGTCATGCCATGCAGATCAAGAGTTGCATCGATCGGTTCATGCCCGCGCGCCAGCCGGCGCTTGAGATTGGGCTCGATCGATTTTTCCGATGCGGGAATCTTCGAAGCAGCGATCATCGGCTGGACCGAGGGCAGGGGCGGACGCGCAAAGCGGGGCGATGTATCGCGCGGTTTACCAGAATCGGGTTCCTCGCCGGCCCTCTCGAGCGCTTCGAGCAGGGCCTTGGGGTCGGAACTCTTGCGGCGCAAGAGAGGATCGACGGTGTTGCCCACCGCATTCCAGAGATGCCAGTCACGCACCGGCCCGGGCTTTTTGGAGCGAGGACCGGGCGGTTTGCGCGCCATGGCGGACCGGCCTTTCGGCTCTATTCGAGATCGTTGGTCGCGACCAGCTTCCAGTTGGGGTCGCGCGAGCGCGTGTTGCGCATGAAGGTCCATTCGTCGGCGATTGCCACGACCTGGCCCGGCGTGCCCTCGACAATTTCGCCCTCGCGATCCTTGGTGATCGAGACCACTTCGGCATCGATTCTGAGGGTCACGACCGCGTTGCGCTTGTCGAGTTCGGCTTCGACAAATTCGATATTGGAGAGGCCCACAAAGGTGAAATCGACGGTATGACCGGCCGCTTCGCGCTCGGTTATCGCGGTGTCGAAGCTGTCGTAAACATCCTTGTCGAGCAGCATTTTGAGGGTCTTGCGGTCGCCAGAGGCGTAGGCCGAGACGATCATCTCGTAGGCTGATTTGGCGCCTTCGAGGAACTGCTTGGGCGAGAAAGCCGGATCAGCCGCCACGATGGCGCGCAGGCCGTTTTCGATTTCGGGCTTGCCGCCCCCCAGTTTTTCGATCTCGGCTTCAAGCTTGCGCTGCTGGCGTTCGGCTTCCTCTGCGTCCTGAGGATTGCGGCGCGGCATCGGAACCACCGTGTCGTCATTGTCCGATTTGGTGCGCGAGATCGAGTCGTAACGCGCCGAGGGTGGCCGCTCGTTGCCCGTACGGGTGCCCAGAACCGAGCGCAGACGCAGGAGCACCACGATGGCCACCACGATGACGATAAGGGTGGGAAAGTCGAGAAATTCGCCCATGAGTGAAATTCTGGCTCCAAAATGAATGGTTCTGTCCACCACCCGATCCGTGACACGTATGGTCAAGCGCGGATTCCTGGCGGTTCGCAATCTGGTTGTCGTGACCTATATATATGCAAACGCGCCCTGCAAACCAGTTTGCAGTGGCATTATTGTGATCGAGAGGTTTGGCCGACATGGTGTTGCGTGCCGGCGGGCCTTCTCAAACGAGCAGGAGATCGCTCCGCGTGGGACGTTTCATTCTTCTTGGATTTTTGCTGTTGCCGTTTCTCGAGATCGCCGGATTCATCTGGGTGGGGGGACAGATCGGTATCCTTTCGACCCTCGGCGCCATTGTCCTGACGGCGGTGGCCGGTATCTTCATTGTGCGCTGGCAGGGGCTGGGCATGGTGATGGACAGCAGGGCCATGATGGCGCGGGGTGAAATGCCCCAACGCCAGTTCGCCGAAATGATGATGATCGCCGCGGCCGGCCTGTTTCTGCTGATTCCGGGTTTCATCACCGACGCCGTCGGATTCGCGCTGCTCATTCCGCCTGTCCGGCACTGGCTTTACGGGCTGATGAGCCGGAACATGGTGGTGGTGACCACCTATAGGCCCTCCCAACCTGGCCCGGCATACAAATCGATCGAGCTTGACGACGACGACTACCGCTAAGCCGTTTTGCGCTCCTTTGCGCCAAACCTTGTGAGCAGCACGCAAAAGTGCTAGCCAGACCGCGAAATTTGCGGTCCTTGCCGGGCCGCTCTGGCTAACCAGAGATAGGGACATATTGGCCAATGGCTGAAGACAACACAAACAACGACGCGGCCGCCTCCAGCCCGGAAGGAACTGCACCCGCTTTCGGCATCGTGGGACAGTATGTGCGCGACCTGAGCTTTGAAAACCCCAACGCACCGGCCTCTCTGGTGCCTGGTCAGGTCAATCCCGGCTCCAACGTCAACATTAACGTTCAGGTCAAAAAGCAGGGCGACGATGTCTATGCGGTGGAAATCGGCCTTAACGTCAAGACCGAACGCGAAGGTACAGTGCTCTATGCGGTCGAGTTGGTCTATGGCGGTCTTTTCCGCACCCGCAACATTCCGGAAAACCAGCTCGGCGCCCTCTTGATGGTGGAAGCGCCGCGGCTGATTTTCCCCTTCGCGCGCCAGGTGCTCGCCTCGACCATTCAGTCAGGCGGTTTTCCGCCGCTGCTGCTTGAGCCGGTCGACTTTCTGGCCCTTTATCGCCGCAACCTTGCGGCCGCGGCCGAAAAGAACAAGACCGAAGGCACAGCCAACGCCACCGAAGTCAAGCCGACGGTCAATTGACCATCCCGGCAGCCCAAACGGAAAAGCCCCGGTTCTCCGGGGCTTTTTTATTTCTCGGCAGTCGGCAGGGGCTTATTCCGCTTCGATTTCCAGCGTCTCGTATTTCAGCCAAAGCGCTGTTTCGCCCATCTGGGCGATAAAGCCGGCATGGGCCCGTTTTTCCTGCGCCGTCAGGCGAGGCGGCAGGGGCGTTGGGCGCGAGCGAGCGGGGGGCCGGGTTCCGGTACCCCGGATGGAAATTTCGGCCTCGGCGGATAGCGCCAGCGCCACCTGACGGCCGCCGATCAACTCAAGATAGACTTCGGCCAGAATTTCACTGTCAAGCAGCGCGCCGTGCAGCGCCCGACGGGAATTGTCTATGCCGTAATGCTTGCAGAGCGCGTCGAGGCTGACGCGGGCGCCGGGGTGAATCTTGCGGGCCAGCATGACGGTGTCAATGACACCGTTTGTGAGGCGCGGGCGCCCTGTCCATTCGAGCTCGGCGTTCAAGAACCCCATGTCGAAGGGCGCGTTGTGAATGATCAGGGTGTCATCGCCGATAAATTCGGCAAAGTCGTTGGCCACTTCGGCGAATTTGGGCTTGTCGCGCAAGAATTCTTCCGACAGCCCGTGCACGCGAAACGCCTCTTCGGGCATGTCGCGTTCGGGATTGATATAAACGTGATAGTGGCGCCCGGTCGGGATGTGATTGATCAGCTCGACGCAGCCGATTTCCACCAGCCTGTCGCCATTTGCCGCTGAAAGCCCCGTGGTTTCGGTGTCGAGAACGATTTCGCGCAAAAGACTCATTGCGCGGCCTCTTTGCGCAGCGCCTCGATCACGGCATCGGTGCGGGCCATCGTATCGTCCATGGTACCTGAAGTGTCGATCGTGTAATCGGCCCGTGCCCGCTTTTCATCCTGGGTCAGTTGACGCGACAAGATGAAATCGAGCTTTTCATTGCTCATTCCCGGTCGGGCCAGAACCCGCTGGCGCTGGATTTGCGGATCGCAATAGGTGGTAACGGCCTTGTCGATGGAATATTTGGCCCCGGTTTCAAAAAACAACGGGATCTCCACGATCGCCAATCGGTTGCCTTCCGCTTCGGCCTTGTCCATAAAATCAATCGCCTTTTCGCGCACGAGAGGATGGATCACCTCCTCGAGCTCGGATATCCGCTCGGGCTCTGCCGCAATTGCCGCACTTAAGGCTTTGCGATCGACAACGCCCTGGCTCACCGTACCGGGAAAAAGTGTTTCAACAAGAGCGGCGGCCTCCCCGGCATAGAGCTCGTGCACGGCCTCGTCAGCCGAATAGGTGGGGAAACCGAGCTCGGCAAAGCGCGCGAGCACCGTCGATTTTCCAGTGGCGATGGAACCGGTGAGCACAACGCGCAGCATATTTCCCTCGAATACTCGTTACTGCCCAAGCGCGGCCAGAACGCGGTTTCTGAGCCCTTCGGTGACGGCAGGCTCGACGCCAAACCATGCCTTAAAGCCCGGCACTGCCTGATAGAGCAACATACCCAGCCCGTCCACAATGGCAAACCCCTCGGCGCGCGCCTGGGCCAGAAGCGGGGTAATGAGCGGTGTATAAACGATGTCGGTGACCACAGCTCCCGGCGCGAGGCGCGACAGCTCGAGCCCTTCGAACCGCGTGCCTTTCATACCGACCGAGCTTGTGTTGACCAGAAGACCCGATCCCTCCGTCCGCGAGGCCATATCGTGCAGAGCGCCAGGCACAATCGTGGGGCCGAATTCGGCGGCCAAAGCCTCGGCCCGCTCCAGCGTCCGGTTTATGAGATCGATGCGCGGTACGCCTCTGTCGATCAGCCCGGCCAGAATTGCCCGCGATGCCCCGCCCGCGCCAATAACGAGTGCGGATTCTAGTCCCTTGTCCCAACCGGGGGAGGCGGCATCGAGATTGGCAAGGAACCCCACATAATCGGTGTTGGAGCCCGATATCGTGCCGTTATCGACCACCAGCGTGTTGACCGCGCCGATCTTTGCGGCCAGCGGGTCGATCTCCTCGATCAGGCCCATCACCTCTTCCTTGTGCGGAATGGTGACATTGCCGCCCACGAACGCGCCATCGCGCAGTCGGGCAACGAACGCAGCCAGATCGTCCGGCGCGACGTCTATCGCCTCATAGCTTGCATCAAGCTCGTGCTCGGCAATCCAGCTTTGGTGGATCAGCGGCGATTTGGAATGGGCGATCGGGTGTCCGATGACGAAGGCTTTTTTCATGAACCGGGCTCGAAGACTTTCGGGGCGTGCTGTTCGAGGGCCGCCAGAAGGGGGAGCAGCGGCAGGCCCAGAATGGTGAAATAGTCGCCCTCGATCCGCTCGAAAAGCCGGATGGAGGGGCCTTCGAGCCGGTAGGCGGCGACAGAATCCAGGATCGCTTCGCCTTCCAGATCGAGAACACGATCCAGCGTCTTGCGATCGAACGGCCTGAAGGTCAGAACGGCGGTCTCGACGGCGCTCCAGACAATCTGACCGTTGCGGGCCAGCGCGACACCTGAATGGAGCTCATGCGATTTGCCCGCCATGCTCATCAGCCGCGTGGCGGCATCGTCGCGGTCGATGGGCTTGTGCAGACCCCGGCCTTCAAAGGCAATCGTCTGATCGGCGCCGATCACCATGGCACTGGGCGCTGTGGTGCTGACGGCGAGGGCCTTGGCCTCAGCCAGGCGCCGCGCGAGACCTTTCCGATTCTCACCTTCGGTCAAGGCAGCTTGTTCGATTTCGCGCTCGTTTACGTCCGCGCTTGCGAGGGAAAACTGCAACCCCGCGTTTTGAAGAAGGCTTTTCCGCGTTGTGCTTTTCGAGGCAAGGATCAGCATAGACGGGCCTTTGGCGTTGGGGACCGCACGAGCTTTTCCACATGCGTGGCCACAGTTAAAGCCCATTTCCGATCTGGACAGATCACGGGCCGAGTTTTCCCCAAACGCCGATATTGGGTTAACAGCTCGTAAACTGGGGACGGTTCTGTGCACCTGGGGACAAGAGCGTGGAAAACCTGCCGATCTGGGCGGCGCGTAGCGTTAATCTTTCATTAAGGATTTGCACAGGGCAGACCTTAACGAAACGTTAATGACACGGGCCGCCGCACCCTTTCATTCCCACTTTTCCAGAAGCGTTCGCTGCCGAGCATGCCGCGCGAAACTGACGCAAGCCGATTTGGAGGGGTGCGGTTGTGGGCTGGAAACAATTGGTGCAAAACACAGCTATAAAGAAAAAGAAGACTCTTTAAGACTTAGATTCCTTCAAAGACCCAAGAGCCCCAAAATTGCTTTCGCCCTCACCTAAGCTGCGCTCCGGAAAACCGCTTCTCGATACGGCGCTGGGGATGCGCCAGGAGCGTCCCCCAATCTGGATCATGCGTCAGGCCGGACGCTATCTTCCCGAATACCGGGAGGTGCGGGAGAAAGCGGGCAGCTTTCTCGATCTTTGCTATTCGCCTGCCCTGGCCACCGAAGTGACGCTGCAGCCGCTGCGACGGTTCGATCTCGATGCGGCAATCTTGTTTTCCGACATTCTGGTCATCCCTCACGCGCTGGGCCAGAACGTGCGCTTTGCGCCGGGAGAAGGGCCGATCCTCGATCCGATCGATGAGAACAGCCTTGCAACGCTCAAGCCTGAAAAGGCTCTGGATAATCTCGACAAGGTTCTCGAGGCTCTCGACAGGATCAAACTGGCTTTGGGCGAGAACAAGACCCTGATCGGGTTTTGTGGCGCGCCCTGGACCGTTGCAACCTACATGATCGGCGGACGTGGTTCGCCCGACCAGGCGGCCGCGCGTCTCTTTGCGCTTGAGCATCCTGAGACCTTTGCAGCGCTGATCGATATCCTTGTCGAGGTTTCAGCCCAGTATCTGGTTGCCCAGTTTCGCGCTGGAGCGGACATGGTGCAGATTTTTGAAAGCTGGGCGCTTAACCTGGACGAAGACGCCTTCCGCAGCCATGTGATCGAGCCCAATCGGCGTATCGTCGAGCGCGTGCGCAGCTTCATCCCCGACGCTCCGATCACGGGCTTTCCGCGTGGCGCAGCCGGAATGCTGGCCGAGTATGCGGAAAAAACCAAAGTCAGTGTCCTGGGTCTCGATTTTGCCACCCCTCTGGCTTTTGCATCATCGAATCTGCCAAAGACACTTCCCGTGCAGGGCAATCTCGATCCCTTGCGGCTGGTTGCCGGCGGCAAGCAGATGGAAGACCGCGCAGAGGAAATCATCGAAGGGTTTTCCGATCGCCCGCATATCTTCAATCTGGGGCATGGGATCGTGCCGCAGACGCCGATCGCTCATGTTTCGCGGCTTGTCGATATCGTCCATGGGCGCTAAGCAAGTTTGGAGGCTTGGGAGAGTTTGATGCTGGAATGGGTCAAGGCATTGCATGTGATTTCGGTCATCGCCTGGATGGCCGGGATGCTTTATCTGCCGCGCCTGTTCGTTTATCACGCAGATGCCGAAAAGGGGTCGGTCCAGTCAGAGACCTTCAAGGTTATGGAACGCCGGCTCTATCGCGCCATCATGACCCCGGCGATGATCGCTACCTGGGTTTTCGGGCTCTGGATGATCCATCTTTACGGGCTGGGAATTTTTGCCATGGGGTGGATCTGGGTGAAGCTGGCGTTCGTTATCGCCCTTTCCGGATTTCACGGTTTTCTGGGCAAGACCCTGCGGGCCTTTGCCGGCGACGAGAACGCGCGGCCGGCCAAATTTTTTCGGGCCATCAACGAAATTCCCACGGTCATGATGATCGTCATCGTCGTCATGGTGATTGTTAAGCCATTCTAGGCTCGGGTTGTGCTTGCAATGAGCGCATTGAATGGTTTATGAGAAGCGTGCAACTCACCCATTCGCGGTGAGATGGGCGGCAAATTGCTCCGCCCCGCTTCTCCCTCCTTTTTTAAGTTTATCCCGACCATCCCCCTAAGAAGGCTGATCATGGAATTCATGAAGCTCAGGGACCTCAAGGCCAAATCACCGGCCGAGTTGCAGTCCTTTGCCGAAGAGCTCGACGTCGAAAATGCCAATACACTGCGCAAGCAGGAATTGATGTTCGCCATTCTCAAGCAATTGGCGACCCGCGATGTGGAAATAACCGGCGAAGGCGTTGTCGAGGTCCTGCCTGATGGTTTCGGCTTCCTGCGCTCTCCAGATGCCAATTACCTGCCGGGCCCTGACGACATCTACGTCAGCCCCTCCCAGATCCGCCGCTTTGGCTTGCGCACCGGCGACACGGTCGAGGGCCAGATCCGCTCTCCCAAGGAAGGCGAGCGCTATTTCGCGCTGCTCAAGGTCAATACCATCAATTTCGAGGATCCCGAACGGGTCCGCCACAAGATCAATTTCGACAATCTCACCCCGCTCTATCCCGATGAGCGGCTGAACATGGAACTTGCCGATCCCACCACCAAGGATCGATCGGCCCGGGTCATCGATCTCGTTGCGCCGCTCGGCAAAGGCCAGCGCGCCCTGATCGTTGCTCCGCCGCGTACCGGTAAGACTGTATTGTTGCAAAATATTGCACAATCTATCGCGACCAATCATCCCGAATGCTATCTAATCGTGCTTCTGATCGACGAACGGCCAGAGGAAGTGACCGACATGCAGCGCTCGGTGAAGGGCGAGGTTATCTCCTCGACCTTTGACGAACCGGCATCACGGCACGTCCAAGTAGCTGAAATGGTTATCGAAAAGGCCAAGCGCCTTGTGGAGCACAAGCGCGATGTGGTGATTCTGCTCGATTCGATCACCCGTCTGGGCCGCGCCTACAACACGGTTGTCCCGTCCTCGGGCAAGGTGTTGACCGGTGGTGTCGATGCAAATGCCCTGCAGCGCCCAAAGCGCTTTTTCGGTGCGGCGCGCAATATCGAAGACGGCGGCTCGCTGACCATCATTTCGACCGCCCTGATCGATACCGGAAGCCGTATGGACGAAGTGATCTTTGAAGAGTTCAAGGGCACGGGCAATTCGGAAATCGTTCTCGATCGCAAGGTCTCCGACAAGCGTGTGTTCCCGGCGATCGACGTCACCAAATCGGGCACCCGCAAGGAAGAATTGCTGGTCGAGCCCGATGTCCTGCGCAAGATGTATGTGCTGCGGCGCATTCTCAACCCGATGGGGACTGTCGACGCCATGGAGTTCCTGCTTGATAAATTGCGGCAGACCAAAACCAATGCCGAATTCTTCGAGTCGATGAACACTTAGGATTTTCGCCAGCCCAGGCTACATATTTGAGGCCGCGCGTGGCGTTGACACGGCGCGGCCTCGCTGCATTCTGAACTCGGACGATTGTGATGCAGACCAGTACAACCATTGCCGCGCTGTCCACGGGCAGCCTGCCGTCTGGCGTTGCCGTCATCAGGTTGTCCGGACCGAAAGCCTTTGCGGCCGTGCGTGCTCTTTGTGGCACTCTGCCGGTGCCCCGAATGCTGACGCTGACGACTTTGCGCCATCCGGGAACCGGGGACGCGCTGGACCAGGGTCTCCTCGCGGTGTTTCCCGGACCCAATTCCTTTACCGGCGAGGATTGCGCCGAGCTCCAGGTTCATGGCTCCCCGGCGGGCGTAAAGGCCATTCTTTCTGCTCTGACGGGCCATTGCGAGGTTGAACTGGCCGGCGCTGGCGATTTCACCCGCAGGGCCTTTGAAAACGGCAAGCTCGACCTGACTGCGGTCGAAGGTCTTGGCGATCTGCTGGAAGCTGAAACCGAATCTCAGCGCCGCCAGGCGTTGTCGCGGCTCGACGGTGGTCTTGCGGATCAGGTCATGGTCTGGCGCGCACTGCTGCTCGATGCCCGGGCGGAGATCGAAGCACGGCTCGACTTTTCCGACGAGGACGATGTTCCGTTCGCGCTGCCGGCCCGTTTTATCGTTGATCTACAAGAGCTTGTCGGCAAGCTCAAGGACGCGCTGGATAGCTACCAACGCGGTCGCATTGTCCGCGAGGGCTTTCGCATCGTCCTTGCCGGCGCTCCCAATGCGGGAAAGTCGAGCCTGCTCAACCGCCTGGCCGGTTCGGATCTGGCGATTGTTACTGCTGAAGCGGGTACGACGCGGGACACCAAGGACGTCGCCATCGATCTCGGGGGCCAACTGGTTACGCTGACCGATACTGCCGGGCTGCGCGAGACCGACAGCCTGGCTGAGGGAGAAGGAATTAAGCGAGCCAGACGCGCCATGGAGAGCGCCGATCTTGTTCTTTGGCTGATCTCCCCTGATGCTGAAACGACACCGGACGCCGCGCCGGATGTTCCTCTGTGGCGACTGGGCACCAAATCCGATCTTGGGCCCACCACGGGTCCGATCGATCTATCGCTTTCAGTCATGACCGGCGAGGGCGTCCCGGCCTTGCTAAAAAGGCTCGAAAGCCATATTGAAGGCCGCCTTGGCGCGAGCGAAACGAGCCTTGTGAGCCATCTTCGGGATAAGAAGGCGCTTGAACGAGCGATCCTGAGTGTCAAGACGGCGCTTGATCGGATCGAACAGCCCGAATTATGCGCCGAGGATTTGCGCCGTGCCGCAGATATTTTGGCCGGCCTGATTGGCCTTATGGACAATGAAGCGGTATTGGACAGACTGTTTGCCGGGTTCTGTATCGGGAAGTGATTCACGTGAAACACGGACCGCGCCTATTAGAGCGATTCACGTGAAACACAACGATATGCGATCAAAAACGGATTCACGTGAAACATCATCGAGACTGCAATCATGAGTGACTATGGCGTCATCATTGTCGGCGGAGGACATGCGGGAGCGGAAGCCGCTGCCGCTTCGGCCCGCCTTGGCGTAGCAACTGCCCTGGTCACCCATCGTTTCGCGACGATTGGCGAGATGAGCTGCAATCCGGCAATTGGTGGATTGGGCAAGGGCCATCTGGTGCGTGAAATCGATGCCCTCGATGGCGTCATGGGCCGGATCGCCGACAGGGGCGGCATCCAGTTCCGCGTCCTCAATCGGCGCAAGGGGCCCGCAGTGCGTGGTCCGCGGGCGCAGCAGGACCGCAAGCTCTATCGCGAGGCGATGCAGGCGGAGCTTTCCGGCACGCCCAATCTGGACATCATCGAAGGCGAAGTCGACGATCTTCTTGTGACCGACGGTGTGGTCAGTGGCGTCGTGCTGCTCGATGGACGTCAGATCTCAACCAGGGCCGTGGTCCTGACCACCGGCACATTCCTGCGTGGTCTCATCCATCGCGGCGAGGAGACCATTCCGGCGGGCAGGGCAGGGGAAAGACCGGTACTTGGCCTCTCAGTCCGTCTGGAGGAGCTCGGGCTCAAGCTGGGCCGGCTCAAGACGGGTACGCCTCCGCGGCTTGATGCCCAGTCGATCAATTTTTCCGCGCTATCAGAGCAACTCGGCGACGAACCGCCCGAGCCGTTATCGGCGCTCACAGACGTCATAACGACGCGCCAGATTTCGTGCTTTGAAACCCGCACTACGCCCGAAGCACATCAGATCATTGCTGATAATCTTTCAAAATCAGCGATGTATTCGGGTCGCATCCAATCGCGGGGGCCGCGCTATTGCCCTTCGATCGAAGACAAGATCGTCCGGTTTGCCGACAAGGACAGCCATCTGGTCTTCCTTGAGCCCGAGGGGCTCGACGATCCGACCATTTATCCAAACGGTCTTTCCACGTCTCTCCCGGCCGATGTGCAGCTGCAATTTCTGCAAGCGATGCCCGGTCTTGAGAACGTGGCCATCAAGCGTCCGGGTTACGCCATCGAGTACGATCATGTCGATCCGCGCGAGCTGGCGCCCAGCCTGATGTTGCGCGCTCTGCCGGGGCTCTACCTCGCCGGTCAGATCAACGGCACGACGGGCTATGAAGAGGCCGCCGCGCAGGGGCTTCTGGCCGGGGCCAATGCGGCCCTGGCTGCGCTTGGCCGGGCACCCCTGATTCTGTCGCGCACCAATTCCTATCTCGGCGTGATGATCGACGATCTGATTTCCCGAGGCGTAACTGAGCCCTACCGGATGTTCACCTCGCGTGCCGAATTCCGCTTGCAGCTTCGGGTCGACAATGCCGACCAGCGGCTTACACAGCTTGGGATCGATATCGGCCTGGTGGGTGAGGAGCGAGAGCAGCATTTCCTCGCCCGTACGGCGCGACTGGATGGAGCCAAGGCGCTTTTGCATTCCCTATGGGTAACTCCGACCGAGGCTCGCAAAGTCGGCGTGAACGTCAATGCCGATGGCGTGCGGCGCACAGCCTTTGAACTCATGAGCTATCCAACCACCACACGGCAGGATCTTGAAGCTGTGTGGCCCGAGATTTCGGACATAGAAACAAAGACTTATGAGCAAGTGACCATAGACGCGCAATATGCTGTGTATCTCGAGCGCCAGCAGGCCGATGTCGAGGCCGTCAAGCGTGATGAAGCACGGGAAATCCCCACCTGGCTGGACTACAGTCTGTTGCCCGGGCTTTCCAATGAAATGAAGCAGAAGCTAATCGCCGCTCGTCCGCAGACCATCGCTCAGGCTCAACGCATCGAAGGCGTAACTCCTGCGGCCCTCACGCTGGTCCTGGCCGTTATCCGTCGCGGCCGCATCGACCGGAAGGCGTCATGACAGGCGATTCGGGCCGTATCGCGGATCTGGAGCGGGTCGGCGCGGCGACATTTGGCAATGCGGAGGTCATTTCCGCTCAACTCCATAGGTTCTCGGATCATCTCCTGCGCTGGCAGAAGGTTCAGAATCTGGTTTCACGTGAAACACCGGGAGATTTGTGGACGCGCCATATCCTTGATTCGCTTCAGATTTTGCCGTCGATCAGCCCATTTTCCGGGCATCTGCGCATCCTCGATATCGGCAGTGGCGGCGGATTTCCGGCGATTCCTCTAGCCATCGCGCTGCAGGGGACGGATTTTTCCATGCATCTGATCGAGTCCAACACACGAAAATGTGCGTTTCTACGCGCCACGGCACGCGAATTCGATCTTCCGATCACCGTTCACACCGCCAGAATCGAGACGGTGGCGCCTGAAACCATAGGTTCCGTCGATCTTTTTACGTCTCGAGCCCTGGCGCCTTTGCCGCTGCTTTTGAGCTATATCCACCGTTTTTGGGGTCCGGAAAGCCGTGCTGTTCTGCATAAAGGGCGCGAAAATGGGGAAGAACTGAAATCAGCGGATTCAGATTGGGTTTACGATGTGTTAAAGCATCAAAGTGCGACGGACAAAGACGGCGTTCTGCTCGAGATATCCCATCTGCGGCCTCGCACCTAACCTAAGTGTTTGAAACCATGATGGTTTCGGAGGTCAGATGCATCCGCGTATCATAACTCTCGCTAATCAGAAGGGCGGCGTCGGCAAAACAACGACGGCGATCAATTTGGCAACTGCCCTTGCGGCCATTGGTGAGCAGGTTCTCATCGTCGATCTCGATCCTCAGGGCAATGCGTCCACGGGCCTCGGCCTTGGGCGTCAGCAGCGTGAGCGCTCGTCCTACGATCTGCTGCTCAATGAATCGACGGTCAAGGATGCGGCGGTCCGCACCAATGTGCCCAATGTGGCGATCGTGCCTTCGACCATGGATCTGTTGGGTGTTGAGCTGATGATCGCGGCTGAGCGTGATCGCGCGTTCCGCCTGAAGTCGGCGCTCGACAATGTGGCCGAAGTGACTATTGACGGCAAGCCGATCACCTATGTGCTGATTGACTGCCCACCGTCCCTCAATCTGCTCACCATAAACGCGCTGACGGCCGCGGACGCGGTTCTCGTGCCGCTGCAATGCGAGTTCTTTGCGCTGGAGGGTTTGAGTCAACTGCTTCAGACCATTGAGCAAATTCGCTCGACGCTCAATCCGCGCCTGTCGATCCAGGGCGTTGTGATGACTATGTTCGACAAGCGAAACAATCTGTCCGAGCAGGTGCTCAGCGACGTGCGCGAGCATATGGGAACGCTGGTCTATGATACGGTCATACCGCGTAATGTGCGGCTGTCCGAAGCGCCCAGCTATGGCAAGCCGGCATTGCTGTATGATCTTAAATGCGCCGGAAGTCAGGCCTATCTTCGATTGGCCACCGAAGTGATCAAGCGTGAACGCCAGTTGCGGGCGGCCTGATGGAGAAGACCATGAACGATAAACCCACTCGCCTCGGCCGCGGCCTCGCCGCCCTCATCGGAGACATGCAGCCGCTGGAAGCCGCGCCGCGCCAAGCGGAAACGACCGGTACGCGTCGTCTGCCGGTGGAATTCATCATCGCCAGCCGCGCCAATCCGCGCAAGGATTTCGACGCAGAGCTGCTCGAAGACCTGACCAATTCGATTCGCGAAAAGGGCGTCATGCAGCCGCTCCTGGTACGCCCAAGCGATCAGGGCCCCGATGTCTTTGAAATCATTGCCGGCGAGCGCCGGTGGCGGGCCGCTCAGAGGGCAGGGCTGCATGAGGTTCCGGTCATTATCCGTGAGGTCGATGACAAGGAAGCTCTTGAGCTGGCTATTATCGAAAACGTTCAGCGCGCCGATCTCAATCCGCTTGAAGAAGCGCAAGGCTATGGCCAGCTGATCGAACAGTTCGATTACACCCAGAACGATCTTGCCCATGTCATCGGCAAGTCCCGTTCACATGTTGCCAATACGCTTCGGTTGCTCAGATTGCCCGACGAGGTGCAAGGCATGCTGGAGCGTGGCGAATTGACCGCCGGGCACGCACGGACGCTGATTACATCTGACGATCCGCTCGCTTTGGCTCGACGGATTGTCGATTCGGGTCTTTCGGTGCGTGAAGCCGAAGCGTTGCATCAAAAGGGCGCTGAGGCGCGCCGGCCGCTGCCGATCGGCGAAAAGCGCGGGCCGTCAAAGGATGCGGATACGTTGGCGCTCGAAAAACAATTGTCAGATGCTTTGGGATTGTCGGTCACGCTCGAACATAAGGAGCGCGGCGGGAAGCTTGAAATCCGGTACAAAACCCTTGAGCAGCTCGATGGCATCTGTGCACGTTTGCTGCCTCATTAGGGCGAGTTGCACGTGAAACATCGTGCTAAGTGGTTGATGCAACTAGCGTCTTGCAGCGGCCATGCAGATCGCCAGCAAGGCCTGGCGCCCAATCGCGGGTGCGAGCGGCCCTGATTTGCGGCTTTCCAGAATTGCGCTGGCCAGTCGATTGCAGGCTGCGGCCAAGCCATCATCGTTCCAGAGTCTGAGCTGCTGTTCGAAGCTGGACTTGCGGGAAAAGTGAATACGCGGCGTCGCACGGCTGATGATCTGATCCATGCTCGCGCCGGTGTCGATTTCAGCCCGCATGGCCCGCAGTCGGGAAAAGTGCTGCATTGCAACGATGAGCAGACGTTGTGCGTCGGTGCCGGCGCTTGCTGCGCGCGTCATGGCTTCATCGAAGCGGCGTGCATGGCCGGTTGCGACAGCGTCAACCACAGCATCGACGGCCAGCGCAGCGTTGTCGCCGCACAGTTTCATAACCTCCTCGCGCGACAAGGTTCCACCCTCGCCGGCATAGAGAACGAGTTTTTGCAGCTCGCTTCGCGTCACCTGCCGGTCATTGCCCAGCATATCGCGCAACATGGACACCAGATCGGTTTCGAGCGTTATTTCGGCCTGAGCAAATGTCTCACGGATCAGGGTGTCAATCGTCTGGCCGGTATCGGCGTAGCATGGCAGCGCCCGGGCATCCTTGCGGGCCTCGGCCTGCTTGCGCAGGGCATCTGTGGGCTTGAGGTCAGCCCCTTCAACGATGAAAACTGTTTGAGCGCCTTCGTCCAAGAGCTCAACCAGCGTTGGGGCCAGTTTATTTGTCGCTGCCCGGATGCGGATTGTCGTCTGGCCGCCGAACAATGATGGGCTGCGCGCCAGAATCCCCAGCCGTTGCGGATCGGCGTCGATCTCGCTCATATGCAATTGAGAAAGACTCTCCGGATCGGGTGGGTCTCCGGCGAATTGCTTGACGAGCCGCGCCGCATTTTCGCTGACCAGCCCTGTGTCGGGGCCGTAAACCAGCACAAGGCCGGACGTCAGGTCGGGCCTCGACAGGAATTTCTCAATGTCACGGCCCTTGAGAGCGGTCATTGCACCCCAAGATCGGCAAGCAGAGCCAGGCGAATGGTTTCCGCTGCGGACCTGGCTGCCTGCTCCTCGGCTGCGGCGCGCGCGGCATCGTCGGCAACGATCTGGCCGTTTGTGCGATAGCCGGCAGTGGCTGATCGCGTGCCGGCGCTCATTCGCACGCCGTTCTGCTCAACACGATAAGTTATTGTAATCGTTAGCTGATATTCGGAAATTGGGCCCGGTACGTCGGAAAGTCCAATCCGTGTTGCACTGGATGAAACCTGAGCAGAAAACTGCGGCGCGTCGGCGGTTGCCGGACCAAACCGGCCCGAAAGCGTCTGATATACCACTTGCTCAAGGCGCGTTTCGGGCTCCGCATAACGCAGCGCGACGCTTTGGCTGGAGATGGCCGCATCGCCATAAACAGGCGTTAACGTGCAGCCGGCGGAAAGCCCCGCCGCTGCCAATGCAACGCCCAAACAGGTGGCGCGGACGATTCTAGCAAACGACATTGACGATCCTGTTGGGCACGACGATCACCTTACGTGGAGGATTGCCGTCGAGAATGCGGGCAACCGCTTCCAGTGACAAGGCCGCAGCTTCCGCCTGCGTCGAGGGAGCGTCCTTGGGCATCTCTATTTCGCCGCGCCGCTTTCCATTAACCTGAACGGCCAAAACCACAGTATCGTCAATAAGATATGCGGGATCTGCCTCGGGCCAGGGCGTGTCACAAACCATGGTCTGATGACCCAGGTTTGCCCAGCAGCTCTCGGCCAGGTGGGGCATCATCGGGGCGATGAACTGCACAAAACGCTCAATGGCAATTCGCAGGGCCGAAATATTGGCAAGCGAGGGCGATTCGCTGACGACCGGGATAAATTTCTGAATGGCGTTGGCCAGTTCATAGATCTGGGCGACGGCGCGGTTAAATCTCAGACCGGTCAGATCGGCCTCGATCAGCGCCGTTGCCTTGTGGGCGGCTTTCAAAATGTCGATCGTGCGTGGGTCTTCCTGGTCGATCGTGCTGGGTTCGAGCGAAAGCAATTCACGCGCTTCCCCAACCAGCTTGTGGACGCGCTGCGAAAAGCGCCAGGCGCCCTCGATACCTGCCTCTGTCCATTGGACGTCGCGTTCGGGCGGAGAGTCCGAGAGCACAAACCAGCGCACGGTATCGGCGCCATAGGCGGCAATCATATCGTCGGGATCGATGACGTTGCGCTTGGATTTGCTCATTTTTTCGATCGATCCGATGGTCACCGGCTCGCCGGTAACCGATGAGGTCGCCACACGCTGCCCATCGGATGTTTCGAGCACGACCTCGGACGGCGACATCCAGTTGCCCTGGGCGTCCTTGTAGGTCTCGTGGGTCACCATGCCCTGGGTGAACAGGCCCTTGAATGGTTCATCGATGTCCATGTGCCCGGTGCGGCTCATGGCGCGGGCGAAAAAGCGCGAATAGAGCAGGTGCAGAATGGCGTGTTCGATGCCGCCGATATACTGGTCGACCGGCAGCCATTCGTTGGCCATTTCCGGAATGGTCGGGTTTTCAGCCCGCGGCGCTGTAAAGCGCACGAAATACCATGAGGAATCAACGAATGTGTCCATGGTATCGGTTTCACGCCGCGCCTTTGAGCCGCATGAGGGACAATCGACCTGCTTGAAGGTCGGGTGCCTGTCGAGCGGATTGCCGGGCGTATCGAATTCCACATCGGCCGGCAGACGTACCGGCAGCTGATCCTTGGGCACGGGCACGATGCCGCATGTGTCGCAATGGATTACCGGGATCGGGCACCCCCAGTAGCGCTGGCGGGAAATGCCCCAGTCGCGCAGCCGGTAATTGACCTGGCGGACACCCTGGGGCTTGCCTTCAACCTTTCTGGTTTCAAGAAAGCGGGCAATGGCGTCCTTGGCCGCATCGACGTCCAATCCATCGAGGAAGCCGGAATTGAAGGCTACGCCCGGTCCGGTATAGGCTTCGGCGCCAATGGAAAATTCATCGGCGTCGGCATCGGGTGGCAGAACGACCGGGATAACCGGCAGATCGTAGTTGCGTGCGAATTCGAGATCGCGCTGATCGTGGGCCGGACAGCCAAAAATCGCACCGGTGCCGTAGTCCATCAACACGAAATTGGCGACATAAACGGGCAGAGTGGCGCCTTCGATGACCGGATGCTTGACGGTGATCGCGGTCCGGTAGCCCTTTTTATCGGCCTTTTCGATCGCTTCGGCCGACGTACCCATGCGATGACATTCGGCGATAAACGCGGCGAGATCTGCGTCGTTCTTGGCGATATGGGCGGCGATTGGATGATCGGCCGAAAGCGCGACGAACGAGGCGCCGAACAGGGTGTCGGGGCGGGTGGTAAAAACTTCAACGCTAGGTTGATCGGCATCGCCTTCGGCGATCTCGAACAACACCCGCAACCCTTCGGAGCGGCCGATCCAGTTTCGCTGCATCAGACGTACTTTTTCGGGCCAGTCGGTCAAACCGTCGATCGCGGACAGCAGATCTTCAGCGAAGTCGGAAATCTTGAAGAACCACTGGGTCAATTCGCGCTGTTCGACCAGGGCGCCCGAGCGCCAGCCGCGACCGTCAATCACCTGCTCATTGGCCAGCACCGTATGATCGACCGGATCCCAGTTGACCTTGGAGGACTTGCGCGTCACCAGGCCCGCTTCGAGCATGTCGATGAACAACATCTGCTGACGATGATAATATTCCTCGTCACAGGTCGCGAATTCCCTGCTCCAGTCGAGCGAAAAGCCCATGGATTGCAGTTGCTTGCGCATCGCAGCGATGTTTTCATATGTCCAGTCGCGCGGGTGAACCTTGTTGGCCATAGCCGCATTTTCGGCCGGCATCCCGAAGGCGTCCCAGCCCATTGGGTGCAAAACCTTCTTGCCCTTGGCGCGCTGGAACCGGGCCACCACATCGCCCATGGTGTAATTGCGCACATGGCCCACATGGATGCGGCCCGAGGGATAGGGGAACATCTCGAGGACGTAATAGGGCTGACGCGGATCGTCGTTGGACGTTTCGAAGGTTTTCTTCTCCGCCCAGACCTTTTGCCAGTGGGGTTCTTGTTCGCGCGGATTGTAGCGCTCGGAAGCGTTTGCCATAGAAAGTACCGGTCGCGGCCCTATACTTGAGAAGAGATGAGAAATTGGGTAGGCGACCATCACCAGAAAAGCGCCGGAAGGTCAACCATTCCCATGAGCCCAAACGCCCCGGAAACCGCTGCCCAGCGGCTCGCGGACATCAGGAACCGCATGGATCGCGCCGCCAATCGCATTGCAGGCAGCGTCCCTGCCGAACTGGTGGCGGTATCCAAGACGTTCGACGCCGACACGATCATTCCGGTCATAGAGGCCGGCCAGCGCCATTTTGGCGAAAACCGAGTTCAGGAGGCCCAGGGAAAATGGCCGGATTTAAAGGCGGCGTATCCCAATATTGTTCTCCATCTGATTGGGCCGCTGCAGACCAACAAGGCTGGTGACGCCGTAGCGCTGTTCGATGTCATCGAGAGTGTGGATCGCGACAAGCTGGCCAGAATTCTGGCAAGCGAGATGGAAAAGCAGGACCGCAAGCTGCCGTGTTTTGTGCAGGTCAATATCGGCGGCGAGGAACAAAAGGCCGGGGTGGCGGTATCGGAAACTGTTGAATTCGTGGGCCGATGCAGGGATCAATATGGGCTCGATATCGTTGGATTGATGTGCATTCCGCCGCTCGGGGAAGCGCCGGGTCCGTATTTTGCCCAGCTGGCGCGTTTGGCCAAGGAAGCGGGTGTATCGCAACTTTCGATGGGCATGAGTTCGGATTTCGAGACGGCAATCGTGATGGGAGCGACACAGGTTCGAGTGGGTTCAGCTCTTTTCGGCGCCCGATAACGCGCATGTGATTGGCGATTGTTCGACCGGACCTCAATTGAATCGTATGTCCTTGAGAAGGCAGGTGTGTAACCCTCGCCAATGAGAATCGGGAGTTTTGCTGATGAATAAGCGCCGTTTGCTGGTTGTCGATGATGACGCCGAATTGCGTGCCGCATTGGTGGGGCAGCTCGAACCTTATCGGGAGTTCGATATCACCGAAGCCGAAACAGCGGCTGCTGCGCTCGAGACGGCAAAGTCCGGCCATTTCGACCTTATGCTGCTCGATGTCGGACTGCCCGACATGGATGGGCGCGAGGCGCTAAAGATCATGCGCAATGACGGGTTTCGGGCGCCCGTCATCATGCTGACGGGCCAGGACAGCGAGTCCGATGAAATCCGCGGGCTGGAGAGCGGCGCCAACGATTATGTCACCAAGCCCTTCCGCTTTTCGGTGCTTCTGGCGCGCATGCGGGCCGCCCTTCGCCAGCACGACCAGAGCGAGGATGTGGTCTTTACAATCGGGCCCTATAGCTTCCAGCCGGCCGCCAAGACGCTCGAAAATGGCGATGGCTCGAAAATCAGGCTGACCGACAAGGAAACTTCGATCCTGAAGTTTCTTTATCGGCAGGGGGCCAAGACCATTTCGCGCGACGTTCTGCTCGCCGAAGTGTGGGGGTACAACAATCGGGTCACCACCCATACGCTCGAGACCCACATCTACCGCCTGCGGCAAAAGATCGAACGCGACCCGTCAAACGCGCGGCTCCTGGTTACAGAAGAAGGCGGATACCGGCTGGTTCCCTGATATCTCTCGACCCAATTTCGTCTAGTCTTTGCGAGCTCGGTAATTTATGCCAATCATATGCCCTTAACGCGCGACCGGGGGCATGTATGGACGAAGCGGCGGCAGTGGCCGCACTCGCAGAGCTTGACGTTTTTTCCAGCTTTTCTGATGAACAGCTGCGCCTTTTAGCGTTTGTTTGCGAGGAAATCTCGCTGGCCCCGGGCGATGCTCTGTATGCCGCCGGCGATGCTGCCGATGGGGCCTATGTGCTGGTTTCGGGGGCTCTGGAGTCGACGCACTCTCCGGTCGAAGGCAGTGGGCAATTTCGCATCGAGCCGGTTGCGCTGGTCGGTGAGCTTGGACTGATGTTGACGCGCCCGCGCGGCGCTTCGGTCAAGGCGTTGCGGACGAGCACGCTGCTTTTCGTACCAAGGGCGCCGTTCATGAAACTGCTGCGCAGCCATCCCGAGCTTGCCGAAGACGTCGCAGCAACGCTGCGGGCCGAGCTTTCGCGCTATCTCGACTCCATTGCCCAGCTCGGTGAGCGGTTTTCTAGATAGAGCGCCTTTCGCTTTTCGAGAAGGCGGGCCGGCATTATTCGAATTCCACGATCACCGGAACGTGGTCTGAAGGCTTTTCCGACCAGCCGCGGGCCGGGCGCAGGATATGGGCAGCTCTGGTGTGCGCTGCGACGTCTCGTGTCGCCCAGATGTGGTCAAGCCGGCGGCCACGGTCCGAGACATCCCAATCCTTGGCCCTGTAACTCCACCAGGAATAGACCTTTTCCTCGATGGGAATGTGCTGGCGCACCAGATCGACCCAGTTGCGCCGGGACAGCAGGCGATCGAGGGCTTCGGTTTCGACCGGAGTGTGGGAGACGACTCTTAAAAGCTGTTTGTGGCTCCAGACGTCGTTTTCATGCGGCGCAACATTGAAATCGCCGCAGATCAACTGGCGCTCATCGAAAATAAGATCGTCGAACCATTCTTCCATTTCGGCAAGAAAATCGAGCTTGTGGCGGAATTTGGGGTTGATCTCGGGATTGGGTTCATCGCCGCCTGCGGGGACATAGAAATTATGAACTGTGAGGGGGCCCTTGCCGAAGTCGAGCCGCGCGGAAACGTGGCGGCAATCGGGTATGTCGCAGAATCCGCGCGCCGTGATCTCGTCGAGCGGATGTTTCGAAACGATGGCCACCCCGTGGTAGCCCTTTTGCCCGTGCACCGCCTGATGGGGATAGCCGGCATCGGCCAGCGCCGTTCTCGGGAACTGGTCATTCATGCACTTGATTTCCTGCAGGCACAGGACATCGGGGCTGTACTGGGACAAAAAGTCGAGAACGATGGGCAGGCGCAAACGCACCGAATTGATGTTCCAGGTGGCAAGCGAAGGCATGAAGGGCTCAAAGGTCAAAATAGCGGGCCGGGCCTTTATGACGGTCCGGCCAGGCGCGGTAAAGCCCTTGGCCGCATGTGTCCGGATCAGTTCTGGGCGTTGACCGAACGGTAGGTGGGATCAATGCGGAAGTACTGATCGGGAATCTCGATGCCTTTTTCGGTCTCGGTGATCGAAAAGGTCGTCTCAACGCCCGAGGGTTCGATAAGACTCCACTGCACGAGATCGAGAGTTTCGCGGTCAAAGATCAGCGAAACCTGAACGGTGCCGATGGGGCTCTCGTCAACGATCATGACCGAGACATGGGTCTCGGACATGATGACATCGGAGAGGTTGGAGTTGATCAGGCTGACCTCATCCCCGAGAAACTGGCGCAGCGGCACATTGTCCTGCGGGTAGGCGTATTGGGTGCGCTCCTGGCGATCGATGACGTAAAAGCCGCGGCCCTGCGAAATGATTTCCTCGCGGCTCGGCGGAGCATAACGAAAGCGGACCATGTCGGGGCGCTTGAGCCAGAACGTGCCCTCGATCCGCCCGCCCTGGCTGTCGATCTGGACAAAGCGACCGGCCATGGTGCGGATTTCGGTGTTGTGGGCGGAAATCTCCTGGAGGAGAAACTCTTCATCGGGGGTCAGCACGCGGGACTGGGCACTGACCGGCATGGCCAGTGCGAGCGCGCAAATGCCCGCTGTCAAAATTGCGGCGGCAAGACGAATCATTTCCAGGACTCCGTTTCAGTACAAAGAGGCTGCCCCTTGGACTGTCGAGGTAAATCGCAATTGCGGCAAGAGCGCGAACCCGGATGGCCCGGCGGTAAACTCATCGTGTGTCGGAGAGGTTCCCAACCAGACCAGTGGCACCCATTTATCCTGGAAACACTCTAATAGCCGTCGGCGTTGTCGCCGATCAGAACTTCGCGTTTGCCCGCATGGTTGGCGGGAGAGATGATGCCTTCCTGCTCCATGCGCTCGATCAGCGTCGCGGCCTTGTTGTATCCAACCGAAAGACGGCGCTGGATATAAGAGGTCGAAGCCTTCTTGTCGGACAGCACGATATTGACGGCCTTGTCATAGAGCTCGTCACCCGAGCCGCCAAACCCGCCGTCGTCATCAAAACCGCCCTGGCCGTCCTCATCTTCGGCGGTGATCGATTCAAGATATTCGGGCGTACCCTGGCTCTTGAGGTGAGCAACGATGTCCTCGACCTCGTTGTCGGCGACGAACGCGCCATGAAGGCGCTTTATGCGACCGCCGCCCGCCATATACAGCATGTCGCCATTGCCCAGCAGCTGTTCGGCGCCCTGTTCACCCAAAATGGTGCGCGAATCGATCTTGGAGGTCACCTGGAACGAGACCCGGGTGGGGAAGTTGGCCTTGATCGTGCCGGTGATGACATCGACTGAGGGGCGCTGGGTGGCCATGATGATGTGAATGCCGGCGGCGCGAGCCATCTGGGCGAGCCGCTGGATGGTGCCTTCGATGTCCTTGCCGGCGACCATCATGAGGTCGGCCATCTCGTCGACGATCACCACGATGAAGGGGAGGGGTTCGAGGTCAAACTCCTCGCTCTCAAAGATCGCTTCGCCGGTTTCCCGGTCAAAGCCGGTCTGAACGGTGCGCGTTAAAACTTCGCCCTTGGCCGCCGATTCGGCGACGCGGGCGTTGAAACCATCGATGTTGCGCACACCGATCTTGCTCATCTTCTTGTAGCGATCTTCCATCTCGCGCACGGCCCATTTGAGGGCAACGACCGCCTTGGCGGGGTCGGTGACCACCGGGGTCAGAAGGTGCGGGATGCCGTCATAGACGGAGAGCTCGAGCATCTTGGGGTCGATCATGATGAGCCGGCACTGCTCGGGGCTCATCTTGTAGAGCAGGGAAAGGATCATGGTGTTGATCCCGACCGACTTGCCCGAGCCGGTGGTGCCGGCGATGAGCAGATGCGGCATACGCGCCAGATCGACGATGATCGGTTCGCCGCCAATGGTCTTGCCCAGGCAGATGGGCAGCTTGGCCTTGGCCTTGTCGAAATCGTTGGAGGCCAGAAGTTCGCGCAGGAAGACGGTTTCGCGCGTCTTGTTGGGCAATTCGATGCCGATGGCGTTGCGGCCGGGGACGACGGCCACACGGGCGGAAATGGCGCTCATGGAACGTGCAATGTCGTCGGCCAGCGAGATCACGCGGCTCGACTTGATGCCCGGAGCAGGCTCGAGCTCGTAGAGCGTAACCACGGGCCCTGGACGAACATTGATGATGTCGCCCTTGACGCCAAAATCTTCGAGCACGCCTTCGAGGCGCTTGGCATTTGCTTCGAGCGCTTCGGGATTGTGTTCCGGCAAGACCTGGGTCGAACTCGGTGCGGCGAGGAGCTCCAGAGGCGGCAGTTCGAAGCCGTCGGTGGGCAGAAAAGACGCCTGGGCCTCGCGCACCTGGCGCGGGGACGGCGCAGGGCGTGGCGCGGGCGCGGTGACCCTTGCCCGGCCGGGCTGCTCGACGATCATGCGGGCAATGTCGTCCGCCTCGCGACGAGAGGAGGTCTGCTGCGCAGGATAATCGTCCTCGTAGTCCTGGTAGGTGTCGTCCTCCCAATCGCGGGCGGATTGGGGCTCGGGGTGGGCCTCGTGATGATCGATGGCTATCGATCTGTCGAGCTGAGGCTCGAAATCGGTGTTCTGCCAATTGCGGGCCGGCATCTGGTCGTTCGCCGGCTTGCGCCGGAAAATCCGTTTTGCCGCGGCACGCGCGCCATAAAAGGTGTGGGCGACAAAGCCGATGGCCACATCGAAGATCCCGCTCGAATCCGGGCTATCGTCAATTTCGGGCTCAGGCTCGGACGCTTTCTTGCGGTGGGCGGTGGTTTTGGACGGGACCGGCAAATCGCTTTCGAATGCCGGCCGCGACCGCGCGGATAGCCAAACCAACCCCAGAGCAGGAACGCCGAGCAAGGCGGCATAAAGAATGGCGCCCCAACCTTGCGGCGCGTCGCCGGCAAGGGTGGTGAACAGGTTGGTAAACCCGGTGCCGATGAACCCGCCCAGGCCGAGCGGCAGGGGCCAGCTGTCGGGGGACGGAAAGCAGGCAAACATGCCCGTGGCCAGGGTGGTTCCCAGCAGCCAGCCCGTCAGGCGCAGCCCGAGATAGGATGGCACGATGCGACGGAACATCGACCACGACCACAATAGCGGCGGCAAAAGCAGCAGCGGTGCCCCGAGGCCGAAAAGCTGAAAGCCGATATCGGCCATGGCGGCGCCGGGAAAGCCCAGCCAGTTTTCGACGGGTTTGTCGGTGGCATAGGAAAAGGAGGGGTCATCGACCGACCAGGACGCCAGCGCCACAAGGCCAAATGCACAAACCAGAGCGACGGCGATGCCGATGATTCGCACGGGAATGGTGATCGAAAGCACCGGAGTTGAGCGGTGGCTGTCGTCCAGATGCGGTGAAGGATGCAGGGTCATCGAGCGGCCGGTCGGTTTACGCAGTACCATTTGCCGACAACCCTAGTCGTGCATGGTTAACCTTGGATTAGCGTGTGGCGGGAATTTGGCATCAAAAAAGCCCCACCTGAGCAGGGTGGGGCCAATACCCCTGTCGGGGGTCGGGAGAAGCTGAAGAGGGGATGCAGCCCATATCGTTTGCGAGTGGGAAGGCCTCTTTGATGTGGGTCAAGAGGGATATGAGCTGCATGCCGTCTTCAGCGGCAGAAAAAGGCCCGGGCTGATGCCCGGACCTTGAGATCGATTAGCGGAATTCCGGATAGGCTTCGACGCCGACTTCGGCCTTGTCGAGGCCAAGCGCTTCGTCGTCTTCAGAGGGCCGCAGGCCCATGGTGGCCTTGAGGATCAGCCATACGATGAAGCTGGCCACGAAGGTGAAGATACCCACGATGACGATCGAGAGCAGCTGAACGCCCAGATTTGCATCGGAATTGCTGAAGATCACTGCGATGGTGCCCCAGATGCCGGCCAGAAGGTGGACGGGAATGGCGCCGACAACGTCGTCGATCTTGAGCCTGTCGAGCAGGGGAACAGCGAAGACCACGATGACGCCACCGACAGCACCGATCAGCGTGGCGGTGCCCAGACCTGGGGTCAGGGGCTCGGCAGTTACCGAAACCAGGCCGGCAAGAGCGCCGTTGAGAACGAAGGTCAGGTCGACCTTCTTGTAGATGATCGCCGTGAGGATCAGAGCGGCAATAGCACCGCCGGCGGCGCCGGCATTGGTGTTGGCCATGATCCGGCCGACGTCAGCCACATCGCCGACAGAGCCCATCGCCAGCTGGGATGCGCCGTTGAAACCGAACCAGCCCATCCAGAGGATGAATGTGCCAAGAGCGGCCAGCGGCATGGATGAACCGGGCATCGCGTTGACGGTGCCATCGGCATTGTACTTGCCGATACGGGCGCCCAGCAGAATTGCACCGGCGAGAGCGGCCCAGCCGCCAACCGAGTGAACCACTGTCGAACCGGCAAAATCCAGGAAGCCCATTGCATCGAGGAAACCGCCGCCCCACTTCCAGGACGCCTGGATCGGGTAGATCAGCCCCGTCAGAACGACGGTAAAGATCAGGAACGGCAAGATCTTGATGCGTTCAGCCAGCGTGCCCGAAACGATCGAGGCGGTGGTGGCGCAGAACATGACCTGGAAGAAGAAGTCCGAGCTGGTTGCAGCATAGCCGAAATCATCGGCGTCATCGGCCGTGATGCCGACAGCTTCGAGGATGCCGATGCCGAAGGCGCCCAGATAGCCACCGGTATCATCGGAGCCGATGGTCCAGTTGCCGAGCGGATACATCAGGTTGTAGCCGATGAGGTAATAGAAGATGGCAGCGATCGAGAAGAGCGAAATGTTCTTCAGAAGCTGCATCGAAACGTTCTTGGTGCGCACCAGGCCGGCTTCGAGCATGGCAAAGCCAGCGGCCATCCACATCACCAGCACGCCGCCGAAAATCATCAGGAACGAGTTGAGAATAAACACAACGTCGGCAGAAACACCCTCAGAGACGGTTTCGACCACTTCCTCGGCCACCCCGGCATCCTGCCCCAGCGCGGGCAGTGCTATGAGCAGGGAGGCTAGCGCCGCCGCACCCAGCAATTTGCTTGTCTTGAAATTCATGATTGTCCTTCTCCTAGTTGGACGCCAGGCACTTAGAGAGCTTCCGTTCCGGTTTCCCCGGTACGGATGCGGATGGCCTGTTCGAGATCGAGAACGAAAATCTTGCCGTCGCCGATACGGCCCGTCTGGGCGGCATCCTTGATGGCGCTGGCAACCGCGTCGATCTGAGCGGCGTCCACGGCGATCTCAACCTTGAGCTTGGGGAGGAAGTGAACGGCGTATTCAGTACCGCGGTAGATCTCGGAGTGACCCTTCTGACGTCCGTACCCCTTGACCTCTGTTACGGTCATGCCGTGCACATCGAGCGAATTGAGGGCCTGACGGACCTCTTCGAGCCGCGATGGCTTTATGATGGCTATTAGCAGTTTCATGGGTGCTCCTTTCCGAATTCCGCACCTGACACGCGACATAAGGACTCAAAAGCCGTGCCAAACTGCCTTTTCTGGGCTTAACCGATTGATATTAAAGGAATTTACTGAGAGATTGGGCAACTGCCAATTTCTGGACACAATTCAACATGCCTAAAAAATAGGCGTCTTTTGGCCGGTGTTTTAACGATTGGTGAATTTAGGGGCACGGACGCGCTGAGCCGCTGCGGCAATACTTTCCTTGCTTCATGCGTTTCCCAGACGCATGTTTGGGGCGAAACGATCCGGAGCCCTGATGATGGCGCAGACTGGCCAGGTGCATAGCTTTGACGTGTTGATTGTGGGCGGTGGCCCCGTTGGCCTTTCGCTGGGCATAGCGTTGGCCCGATTTGCCCCCGGAATGAGGGTGGGTCTTCTCGACCGGCGCAAGCTGGCCGTCCCCAAAGATTCGCGGGCCTCGGCGATTGCCGCTGGGGTGCGGCATCTTTTTGAGGCGATCGGGGTCTGGGACGGCATGGCCGAGGGGGCCAATCCCATTGCGGAAATGAAAATCACCGATTCCGGAACTGGTGACATAAGCCGTCCGGTGTTTCTCGACTTTTCCGGTCACCGGGGGCCGGGCGAACCTTTTGCGCATATGGTGCCCAATACGGCCAGTGCCGCCAGCCTCATCGCCGCGGCACAGGAACTGGTGACGATAATCGAGCCGGGCGCTGTTTCAGCCTTCACCACGGGGGCAGCCGGTGGCGAGGTTGTCCTTGAGGACGGGCGGACCCTTTCGGCACGGTTGGTCGTGGCGGCCGATGGTGGCAAGTCGATGCTGCGGGAACTGGTCGGGATCAGGACCCTTTCCCACGACTATCGCCAGTCGGGGCTGGTGACGACCATCAGCCATGCCCAGCCGCACCATGACGTGGCCTATGAGCATTTTCGGCCCGCTGGTCCTTTTGCTTCGCTGCCCCTTTCGGGCAATCGCTCTTCGCTTGTGTGGACCGAAACGCCCGAGACCGCGCAGGCCCTCCTTGCCATGGCGCCTGAGGATCTCGCGCACCGGATAGAAGCGGCCATGGGATCGGTTCTTGGGTCAGTGGAAATTGTTGAAACCGTCCAGAGTTTTCCCTTGAGCCTGGTTCTCGCCCATCGGCTTGCCGCGCCCCGTCTGGCGCTGGTGGGCGATGCTGCTCATGTGATCCATCCGCTTGCCGGGCAGGGGCTCAATCTGGGCCTGCGTGATGTTGCGGTGCTTGCCGAGGTCCTGGTCGACGCTGCAAGGCTGGGGGAAGATTTCGGTTCGATGGCGGTGCTTGAACGCTATGAACGCCGGCGGCGTACCGATACGGCTTTGATGGCGTTTGCGACGGACGGGCTCAACCGGTTGTTTTCAAATGATGTTGCACCGGTCAGGGCCGTGCGTGATTTCGGACTTTCGCTCGTCAATCGCATCGACCCGCTCAAGGATGCGTTCATCACCCAGGCGGCTGGGGCGTCCGGAGCCAAACTGCTCAAGGGTATCGCGCCTTAGATTGCGATCCTAGTTATCTGAAGCAGGACGGTTGCGCAGAGCTTCAGCTTCGTCCTCGTCGATCCGTCGTGCCGCATCGATTACCAGCAGGGGAACGCCCTTGCGGATGGGAAAGGCGTAGCGGGCGACGATTGAGATCAGCTCGGAGCCGTCCGCCGATAGGGTCAGCCGTGTCTTTGTGACCGGGCAGACGAGCATTTCGATGGTGCGCGGATCAAGTCTGTAACGTGGATTGTCGTCCGGCGGCGGGGCGTCCGGGGACGTCATTGCAGGACGACGCCCGACCGGGCCCTTGCCATCTCGATTTCAGCGAGAGCCATCAGGGTCTCAGCGCGCTCAACGAGCGTACGGGCTTCAAGCAGTGCCTGCTTTTCGGGTCCGCCATAGGGTCCGAGCATGGCGGCGAGATCGACCAGTTCGCCAGTCGCCATATCTTCGATTTCGTCCCAATCGACCTCAATGTCGGAAAACTCCGCATGGGCCCGCAGCACAGTGAGCAGGCGCGGGCGATCGACTGCATCTTCGCCGAGTTCGGGGGTGAAATCGGCGGCAAAACCCGTGGTATCGATCCGCGCCTGGCGATAGGGCGTCGCCGTGGTCAGTTCTTCGATCGGCGTAAACCTGCAGACGCCCTCGAGAATGATGAAGTAGCGGCTTTCGGCCTGCTCTTCAAAATGAGTGATGCGACCGATGCAGCCCACTTTTTCCAATGGCACCTGGCCACGCGGTGCCTCCTCGGCGGTGTCGCGCGGCTGGATCAGGCCGATCATGCGGTTTCCGGCCAGTGCGTCGTCGACCATGGCAACGAAGCGCGGCTCGAAAACATTGAGCGGCCGGTGCGAACCGGGCAGCAAAAGGGCACGGCTCAGCGGAAAAAGTGCGAGCATATCGGGAAGTTCCGATATCGAAGCCGGGCGGCGCATGGCGTTTCCTCTCCTGGCTCTGTCCTGGAGCCGTTTCTCTTTGATGAATCCTGATCGTCAGGTTCCTATCTTATTGCGGATCGCGCTTTATCGAAACAGCAGCGAGGACAACATGCGACGCCCCTTGAGCGTTGCGGCGTCCTTGGGACCCCACGCTTCGAAAAATTCGAGCAGTTTTTTGCGGGCGCCGTCATCCTGCCATTCGCGGTCGCGCTCCATAATGGCGATCAGCGACTGAACGGCGGCAAGCCGGTCGCCTTTGGCGTTGCGAATCATCGCCAGATCGAAGCGGGCCTGATGATCGTTCGGGTTGGTGGTCAGCGCCTGTTCGAGTTGGGTGGCATCGCCGAGCTTTTCGGCCCCCTCTTCGAGCGAAATTGCCGTTTCAAGCGCTTTGGCGCCGGCGTGGCTCTGATCCTCGGGCAGCATCGCGAGGGTTTGGCGCGCCCCATCGCGATCGCCGGTCCGGAACTGCACGGTCGCAACGCCGACAAGTGCGTCCAGATTGTCCGGGGCATGGCGGAGCACGGTGGCAAAGATCTGATAGGCGCGCTCGAAATCTTCCGCATCAAGCGCCGCCCGGGCCGCTTCCATGGCGGCTGCGATCTGGCTTTCGGCTTCAGAAGGGCCGCCCACACCGGCCTTGGCTGCCATGTCGATGAGCTTTTGGGCAAAGCGGGCAATCTCGCTTTCCGGCAAGGCGCCCATGAAGCCATCCGCCGGACGGCCACCGATAAAGCCAAAGACGGCAGGGATCGATTGCACGCCCATCTGACCTGCAAGAGCCTGGTTTTCATCCACATTGATCTTGACCAGCGCGACCTTTCCCCCAAGGCCGGTGACGACCTTCTCCAATGCCGGCGTCAACTGTTTGCAGGGTCCGCACCACGGTGCCCAGAAATCAACGAGGACAGGGCGCTGCATCGAGGCTTCGAGAACATCGGCCTGAAAACGCGCGGTCGATGATTCGATGATCAGGTCGTCCTGAGCCGGCGCCTGCTTTGGGGTGAGATTGAGGTCCATCTGGTGCTGCCTTTTCTGGCCCTTCGGTTAGGTGCCGACGTTTGGGTCGAGCCTTACACCAAGCCGGGCGCCGGTGCAAAAGCCCAAAGCTGTTGTCTGTTTGCCGCCGTGGTGGGGGCGTTGTGGCTGAGCGTGAAAATATGGGTTGCAATTGTCATTTCGGTTGGGCATATAGGCGCCCATCGCGGTGCCGCCAAGGGGCGGACCGGGATTGGAGTGCGGGCGTAGCTCAGGGGTAGAGCATAACCTTGCCAAGGTTAGGGTCGTGAGTTCGAATCTCATCGCCCGCTCCAAAAATTCCAAGGCGTGAGAGCCTTGAGATCAAAGGGCCGAAAGGCCCTTTTTGCTTTTCCAGACTATCATGAGTTGACCGATCCGCTGGCGTAGCGGTCCTGCGGCGCTTGCCGCAATTGTCGGGTGTTTGGTGCCTGAACATTATGGGCCTTGTTTATCGGGTTCGCCATACCCATATATCGAAGTACGTTTTCAGCCGATCATTGGCTTTTCCCTGCACCGGCGTACCGGCACAGGACCATCTCCTGATTTTTTGCGAACGTTCTAGATCCGATCCGCGTGTTGCGGGCCGGAAACATGCCCGCATGTCCGCTGGACCGGGCCACACGAAAAGATACTTTCATGATCAACGGTACCGTCAAGTTCTTCAATGCCACCAAAGGCTTTGGTTTCATTTCGCCTTCTGATGGCAGCAAGGACGCCTTCGTCCATATTTCGGCGGTAGAGCGCGCCGGTCTTTCGGGTCTCGCCGAAGGCCAGGCCGTCAGCTACGAGCTGGAAAACGGTCGCGACGGCAAGGCATCGGCAGTGAATCTGCAGCTTTCCTAAAGTTATGGCGCGCCGGGACTGAGCTTCAGCCCCGGCCTTCAAGGCTAAAGCCTATGACAAAGACACCTCTCGAGGCTGCCGAAAGCCGGTTCCGGTCGATCTCGATCACCGAAAAGAACGGGCAGTTCGCGGCCATTCGCCAGGCCCTTCAGGCGCGCGAGCGCAAACTGAGAGACGTCCAGAAAGCAGCGCGCCTCGAGAAAAGGTCGCTGCCCGACAGCGACGCATGACGCCGGAGAAAGCACCATTATGAAAACCAAAGCTGACGGATTTGACTATAAGGCCAGCGCTGAACTTTATCCAGGCAAGCGTTCAACACGGTATCGCACGATCCGTTACCGCCGCTTCGAGAGCACGGCAAAGGCGCTGCGCTATCTCATGGAAGAAATGCCCCCCGAGCTTCTGGCTGGAGCCATCCTTGAAACCGAGGAACGGCGTTTCGGTGCCGATCAGATTACCGCGCTCTACAAGGACGAAGCCTATCCGTTGCCAAGAGCGTGACCCTGAAAAAGGATAAAGCCGATGCATACATTGAGCAAAATCATTCCTTTCCCAATCTCTTCCAGGCGCGCTGGCCAATTCAGCTCTGCCGCCTATCCGCGCTTTGCCGTTGCGTTCGGTGATCGCGATCGGGTCCCCCTGAACGGTATCGCTCAACCCGAAATAGCCCTGGTGTTGCCGGATGTTTCGCCATGTCATTGAGCTTTCCCAATCCGAGCCGAGACTTTCAGAAGTCGCGCAATGCTGTCGGTTTCACGGGTTACGATGGCATGTTTGAAGTTCAATTCTTCGTCGACATCGATGCGTTGGCCAAGCTGGACACCAGTTCAATTGCGTCGGGCACTGCTGAATCACGCTGGCTCAATGCCTTTGATGCGTTGCGTACGTCTATCCTGGACGTCGCACGCGAAGTTTACGCCAACAGCCGGCGCACAACTTACCTGTTGACTGCTGCCGACTTTCGATAGCTGGTAAAATATCAAACTGCGAGAGCTTGACATCAAAGGGCCGAGGGGCCCTTTTTCGTTTGCAGGCTTTGTCAGTGCTCGTCCTGGAGCGGGCAGTGTGCCCGGCACCTGCTAGACGACCTTCACTCTGATTTCGCCTACGCCCTGGACGCTTGCGACGATGGAATCGCCGCGAGATACAGCGCCAACGCCCGACGGCGTTCCGCTCATGATGATATCGCCGGGCCGCAGCGCAAAAAAGCGAGACAGGATCGAGATCATCTCGGGCACCTTCCAGAGCATCTGGTTGAGATTGCCTTCCTGGCGTGTTTGCCCGTTGACCGCGAGTGTGATCGCGCCCTGATCGGGATGCCCGATGCGGCTGGCGGGGACCAGCGGTCCGCAGGGCGCGGAAGCCTCGAAGCTCTTGGCTGCCTCCCAGGGGCGGCCGAGTTTTTTGGCTTCGGACTGAAGGTCCCGGCGGGTCATGTCGAGACCTACGCCATAGCCAAAGACGTGATAGAGAGCGTCTTTGACCGCGATGTCGGTTCCGCCTTTCGCTAGCGCGACGATCATTTCCACTTCGTGGTGCACATCGGATGTTTCGGAGGGATAGGGGAAGGTGCCATCCGAAATTGCCGCGTCACCATGCTTGAAAAAGAAAAAGGGTGGTTCCTTGTCGGGATCATGACCCATCTCGACGGCGTGCGCGGCATAGTTGCGGCCGATACAGAATATCCGGTTGACCGGAAAAACGTCCCTTGTGCCTTCAACGGGTAGCGTCGGCACGGGATTGGGGGGCAGTACGAATTCGGTGCCGGCAGGTTCGCGTGCGTTTTCGCTCATTTTTTCAATTCCTAGTGGCATCAGGTGGGCGCTGCCGAGGGATCGGGCACCTGCCTAAAGGTTTGATTGTCTTGGTCAGGCAACTGGTTTAGCAAGTGTCGTTGCCCACCCTATCCTCAGTCTTTGCCCATCCATGGACATTATTGCACTTGCCATCATCTTCGTCGCAGTCGGCGCCGGAGCAATTTCGAAGGGTGCGACCGGGATGGGCATGCCGCTCATTGCCATTCCGTTTCTCGCGGCAACCTTCGGCCTGCAGCACGCCATCGCCGTGCTGTTGATTCCAATTCTGGTTTCCAACGCGTCCCAGCTCTATCGCTTTCGGCATGCGCGTGGCGAAGCAGGGTTGGGCTTTTTGCAGCCCATGCTCATGCTCTGCGTGGTTGGCGTTATCGCCGGAACGTGGTTTTTGACGTCGACGCCCGAGCGCGGTCTGGCGTTGACGCTGGGAATCCTGCTGCTCGGCTATCTGGCGCTGCGCCTGTTGAACCCGCATTTCACCGTGGGACCCCAGGCAGCCAGGCGCTGGGCAATGCCGGCGGGTCTGGGTGCGGGACTGCTGCATGGCGCGACGGGGATTTCGGCGCCGATCGGGGTGACGTTCATCCACGCCATGCGGTTCGGCCGCGATGCGCATGTTTATGCGGTTTCGGCGATGTTTATGGTTCTGGCGATCTTTCAGGCGCCCTCGCTGTGGGTGGCCGGCATCCTGAGACCCGAATGGCTGATGCAGGGTATGTTTGCGCTGATCCCGACCTTTCTGTTCATGCCGGTGGGTCAATGGCTCGCGGGCAAGATGAGCCAAAGCGCCTTCGACCGCATGATCCTGATCTTTCTCGGTGCGATCGGGCTCAAGATGGTGCTGGGCTTCTAGTCAGTGTCAGATTTCGGCAGGAAAAAAGGCGGCCATTGGCCGCCTTTTTCTTTGTCGTCCTAATGCCTGTTATGCGGCAACCAGATTGCGCAGCACATATTGCAGGATACCGCCATGGCGGTAGTACTCGAGTTCGTCCAGCGTATCGATACGCAGAAGAACCGGCACGATTTCCTTGCGGCCGTCGGCAAAGGTGATGTCGAGTTCGAGCGTCTGGCGCGGCTCGATTTCGGTCAGCCCCCGGATAGAGACTGTCTCGTCGCCGGTGATGCCGAGCGACTGCCAGGAGGTGCCGTCCTCAAAGACCAGCGGCAAAACACCCATACCCACCAGGTTCGAGCGGTGGATACGCTCGAAGCTCTGGGCAATCACGGCGCGAACGCCAAGCAGGGTCGTGCCCTTGGCCGCCCAGTCGCGTGACGAGCCCGTGCCGTATTCCTTGCCGGCAAAGATCACCAGCGGTGTGCCCTGAGCCTTGTACTCCATGGCCGCATCATAGATCGGCACCACTTCGCCCGAGGGAGACTTGGTAAAGCCGCCTTCGACTCCGTCGAGCATCTGGTTCTTGATGCGGATGTTGGCGAAGGTGCCGCGCATCATCACTTCGTGATTGCCGCGACGCGCGCCGAACGAGTTGAAGTCGATCGGCTTGACCTGCCGCTCCATCAGGTACTTGCCCGCGGGCGTGCCCGCCTTGAACGAGCCGGCGGGGGAGATGTGATCGGTGGTGATCGAATCAAGGAAGATCGAAAGGACCCGAGCGTTCTCGATATCGGTGATCGGCTTGGGTTCCATGGTCATGCCCTCGAAATAGGGAGGGTTCTGAACATAGGTGGATGAGGAGCTCCACTTGTAGGTTTCGCCGCCGTCGACCTTGATTTCCTGCCAGCGCTTGTCGCCCTTGAACACATCGCCGTAGCGGCGCTTGAACATGTCCACCGAAATTGCCGAGCGCAGAACTTCGGCAACTTCGGTCGAAGTGGGCCAGATATCCTTGAGATAGACAGGCTGTCCATCGGACCCGGTGCCGAGAGGCTGGGTCGTGATGTCCGCGGTCATCTTGCCCAGCAGTGAATAGGCGACGACCAACGGGGGCGAGGCCAGATAGTTGGCGCGAACGTCCGGATTGACGCGGCCTTCGAAGTTACGGTTGCCTGACAAGACCGAAACGGCAACCAGATCATTGTCGTTGATGGTCCTGGAGATGTTTTCGTCGAGCGGGCCCGAGTTGCCGATGCAGGTCGTGCAGCCATAGCCGACAGTGTTGAAGCCCATCGCGTCGAGGTCTTCCTGCAGTCCCGACTTTTCAAGGTATTCGGTAACGACCTGGCTGCCGGGAGCGAGCGAGGTCTTGACCCAGGGCTGGGGCTTCAATCCCTTTTCGCGCGCCTTGCGGGCCACGAGGCCCGCGGCGATGAGCACTGAAGGATTGGACGTGTTGGTACACGAGGTAATTGCGGCAATCACGACGTCGCCATCGGAAATCCGATAATCGGCACCGTTGACGGCATAGCCATGGTTTTCGCTATCCTCGGGGGTATCATGGACGCCGGTGGCACCCTCATCGATATAGCGCGAGTCGCCCCTGGATTCCGGCTCGGGCGACACCTTGCGGCCGCCGGTAATGTCTTCGAGCGCCTTGACGAAGGCAGTCGAGGCATCGGTCAGTGCAACGCGGTCCTGAGGGCGCTTGGGGCCGGCAAGCGAGGGAACGACGGTCGAAAGATCGAGTTCGAGCGTATCGGTAAAGACCGGATCTTCGTCGTTGTCGGACCGGAACATGCCCTGTTCCTTGGCATAGGCTTCCACCAACGCCACCCGATCGGGCTCGCGGCCCGAATCGTTGAGGTATTTGATGGTTTCCTTGTCGATCGGGAAAAAGCCGCAGGTCGCGCCGTATTCGGGCGCCATGTTGGCGATGGTCGCCTTGTCTTCGAGCGAGAGGTTGGAAAGGCCGGCGCCGAAGAATTCGACGAATTTGCCGACAACGCCCTTCTTGCGCAGCATTTCGACAACGTGCAGCACAAGGTCGGTCGCCGTAGTGCCTTCGGGCAGTTTGCCGGTGAACTTAAAGCCGATGACTTCCGGGATCAGCATGGAAATGGGCTGGCCCAGCATTGCGGCTTCAGCCTCGATGCCACCAACGCCCCAGCCCAGAACGGCCAGACCGTTGACCATGGTGGTGTGGCTGTCGGTGCCCACGAGCGTGTCGGGATAGGCGATTTCCTCGCCGTTTTCCTGTTTGGTCCAGACGGTCTGGGCCAGATATTCGAGATTGACCTGATGGCAGATGCCGGTTCCGGGAGGCACAACGCGGAAGTTTTCAAACGCCGACTGGCCCCAGCGCAAAAATTCATAGCGCTCGCCGTTGCGTTGATATTCCTTTTCGACGTTCTGCTCGAACGCACCAGGGGTGCCGAAATAGTCGACCATTACCGAGTGATCGATGACCAGGTCGACGGGGACCAGCGGGTTGATCTTCTGGGGGTCGGCGCCGAGATTTGCGGTGGCATCGCGCATGGCGGCCAGATCGACAACGGCGGGAACACCGGTAAAGTCCTGCATCAGAACGCGGGCAGGGCGATAGGAGATTTCGTGTCCGGCGCGGCCACGGTCGTCGAGCCAGGCCTTCACGGCCTTGATGTCGGCAGCCTTGACGGTGCGGTCATCTTCGAAGCGCAGCAGGTTTTCCAGAACGACCTTGAGGGAATGGGGCAGGCGGGAAATACCATCCAGTCCGTTCTTTTCAGCCTCGGCGAGCGAAAAGATCGTATAGGCCTTGTTTCCAACGGTGAGGTTCGTTTTGGTCTTAAAGCTATTGGATGTCTCGGTCACGCGGTCCGCCTTGTCTCAATAGGGTTGCGGGTACCCCCGATTGAGACCGGGCCAAACGGCCAATTTCGCGTCGAAAACAGTGCAACGCTGCAATGGCCACCGGCTCGTCCGGAGGCATGAAGCGGGAAAGCATAAGTTCTCCCCCACCTTTTTCGCCCTCTCTATAATGAATCCAATTTGCACTTGCCAGCCCGGACTTTGGTTCAATAGAGCTTTGGCATGATCAATGAAGGGCTTTCCCGCATGCCGGAAACTGGCCTTGGCGTTAACGCCCTGTCGCTCAGCAGGGGCGGGCGGGCCATTCTGACAGAGTTGAGCTTTTCGCTCGAGGCGGGAACGGCCCTGATGCTGCGGGGCCCCAACGGGGCCGGCAAGAGCACCTTGCTGATGGCCCTGGCTGGGCTACTCGATCCCGTCGCGGGACGCATTGAGCACCTGCGATCTGATCCCGAGGCGCCGAAATACGGACATTTGCATTATGTCGCGCACGCGCCTGCGATAAAAGCGGGGCTCAGCGTCGCCGAGAACCTTCAATTCTGGGTCGATCTGCTCGATGACAAGGCTGCAGACGTCGAAGCGGCCTTGTTTCGGGCTGGGCTGGATAGATTGGGCAGTATCGATGCCGGGCTGCTTTCAGCCGGGCAGATCCGGCGCCTTGCATTGGCACGCCTGATTGCCGTCCGCCGTCCGCTCTGGCTGCTCGACGAACCGACAAGTGCGCTCGATACCGCCGGATCGGCCTGGGTGGGGTCCTTGATTTCAGATCACCTGCAAGAGGGCGGGCTTGCGGTCATTGCCACCCACCTCGACATCACCGTTGAGGGCAACACCAGGACGCTCGAATTGGGCGGATTGGCGCAATGAAGCCATTGGCCGCAATCATTGTTCGCGATCTCCGTCTTGGTTTGCGCCAGGGTGGGGACATTCTGACTCTGGTGCTGTTCTTTGTCATTGTCGGCGTCCTGATGCCGTTCGCTGTGGGGCCGGATCGGCCACTTCTCGCCCAACTGGCGCCGGCCATCATATGGGTCGCGGCGCTTCTGGCGCAGCTTTTGTCCAATGAGCGCCTGTTTCGCGGCGACTTCGACGATGGAAGCCTGGCGGTCTTCCGGCACGCGATCATTCCGCTCGAAATGGTTGTCGCCGCCAAGCTTGTGGCGCACTGGCTTCTCACCGGCCTGCCGTTGATTCTTGCCATGCCCATTCTGGCGCTGATGCTCGGGCTGGACGGCCAGGGGTTCTGGCTGGCGGTCCTATCTCTGGCGCTCGGCACACCGGCGCTGGCCGCGTTCGGGGCCATCGGGGCGGCTGTGACAGTTGGCCTCAAGCGCGGAGGGCTGGTTGCACCGGTTCTTGTCTTGCCGCTGAGCCTGCCAGTGCTTATTTTCGGTACAGGTGCGTTTGATGTAGCGCGGCTGGGTGCATCGTCGCAGGCGCTGCTGCTGCTCGGCGCACTCAGCCTTTTAAGCGTAACGCTTGCACCGTTCGCCGCGGCGCTGGCGCTGAAGATTTCCGGGGAATAGATGGTTCAAACCCAACCCAAACCCGCCGAGCCGGGATGGTTCACCCGCATCGCCCATCCGGGGATGTTCATGGGGTGGTCGCGCCATTTTGTCCTGCCTCTCTCGGCCGTTACGGCACTGACCTTTGCGGTGGGGCTCTATTTTTCGTTCTTTGCATCCCCGGCGGACTATCAGATGGGCGATACGGTGCGCATGATGTATGTGCATGTGCCCAGCGCGTGGCTCAGCCAATTCTGCTATGCGGTGATGTTCTGTTCGGCCATCGGAACGCTGGTCTGGCGCCATCCCATGGCCGATGTCAGCCAGAAGGCGGCGGTTCCGCTCGGTGCGGCCTTCACTGCGCTGGCCCTTTTCACAGGATCGATGTGGGGCCGGCCCACCTGGGGCACGTTCTGGGAGTGGGACGGGCGGATGACCTCGACGCTGGTTCTTCTGTTCATCTATCTCGGCCTCATCGCCCTGTGGCGGGCCTTTGACGATCAGCTCAAGGCAGCCCGGATCGTTGCGGTTCTGACTCTGGTGGGGGCCATCAACATTCCGATCATCAAGTTCTCGGTCGATTGGTGGCAGACCTTGCACCAGCCCGCTTCGGTCTTCAGGACCGACGGGCCGACTGTCGATGGTTCAATTCTCGTGCCGTTGCTCGTGATGACGCTCGCGTTTTCGCTTCTGTTTGTAACGCTGCATCTGGTGCGCATGCGCACCGAAATCACCAGGCGCCGCATTCGCTCGCTGGAATTGGCTCAGACTCGCGCGGGAGAGCAGGCATGATCGATCTCGGCCAGCACTGGGAATTCATCACTGCAGCCTATGCCGGAACGATTATCGTTGTCGGTGGGCTTATTGGCTGGACCGTTTATTCGGCGCGCTCTGCAAAAGCACGTGCGGCCATGCTCGAGGCGGCGCGGCAGGCGCGCAGACCGCAATGAAACCTTCGGTCAGGATCGGGCTGGCGGTCTTGCCGCTCATTGTCCTTGCGGCTTTGCTTGGCGTTTTTGCCTCACAGATGGGGCGTTCGACGAGTTTCGTGCCGTCCGCACTCATCGACAAACCCGTGCCCGAATTCGCTCTCGCATCTGTCGATGGGCATGCCCAGCCAGGGTTTGCCAGCGCTGATCTGACCGGCAATGGCGTGGTGGTCGTCAATGTCTTTGCGTCCTGGTGCGTGCCATGCCGTGCGGAGCACCCGTTCCTGATGGAACTCGCTCAAGAGCCGGTCAAGATCTACGGTCTCAACTATGACGATCCGGCTGAGAACGCCCGAGCCTTTCTGGCCGAACTGGGCAATCCCTATGACCGGGTCGGCGCGGATCGGGATCGCCGGGTGGGCATTGAATGGGGCGTTTATGGCGTACCGGAAACCTTCGTTGTCGACAATGAAGGCATCATCCGGTTCAAGCATGTCGGTCCGCTCGACCAGGAGAGCTACGAGAACGTGCTCCTCCCGGCCATCGAAGCGGCGCGCACGCCCGCCTGAAGCGCGTCCAGCAAAAGTGGAAACGGTTTTGCGGTTCGGACGCGCGACGAAACGACCAGCTAGATCAAGTCCGCGGTTCGAAGAAAAGCGGATTTGATCTAGAATTTACATCTCGGTCTGAGCGCCTTCGGCGGCTGCCTTGACAGGGTTCGCCGCCGGCTCTTCACTTGGGGCGTATTTATTGAGCAGGGGCAGCTGGCTCATGGCGAAAACCATGGTCAGCGGCATGATGCCCCAGACCTTGAAGGCCACCCAGAAATCGTCGGAAAAATTGCGCCACACGATTTCGTTGAGCGCGGCGAGCACGAAAAAGAACAGGCCCCAGCGCAGGGTCATCAGATACCAGCCGCGGTCCTGGAGCTTGTAGACCTCGCCAAATACGTAGCGGAGCAGGGAATGGCCGAAGGCCAGACCGCCGAGCAGCACCGAGCCAAACAGCACATTGGTGATCGTGGGCTTGAGCTTGATGAACAACGCATCCTGAAAATAGAGCGTCATCCCCCCAAACACCAAAACCACGACGCCGGTGACCAGCGGCATGACAGGAATGGTCTTGAGGATCAGCTTGGACAGGGCCAGCGAGATCGTCATGGCCACCATGAAGACGGCGGTCGCAAAGATGATCGGCTGGCTGAACCAGGTCTGAAGCACCGGGAAAGCCTCAAGGATGTTCTCACCCTGGGCATTGACAAGAAAGAACACGACAAGCGGGCCCAGCTCAAGCGAGAGCTTCGTCAGTGCAGGCTTGAGATCCTCGATGCCGGCTTCGGCGGATTTGGGTTGGCTTTCAGCCATTAATTTACTCCTTGCCCGCAATCGCGCGGGCGAAATCTGAGGCCCTGAAGGGCTCGAGGTCGCCGATCGCTTCCCCGACGCCGATAAAATGGATGGGCAGTCCGAATTTCCTGGCGATGGCGACCAGGATGCCTCCGCGCGCCGTTCCATCGAGCTTGGTCATCACAAGACCGGTTACACCTGCTTTTTGCCCGAAGATTTCGACCTGATTAAGGGCATTCTGGCCTGTCGTGGCATCGAGTGTCAAAAGCGTGGCATGCGGCGCGTCCGGATCGCGCTTTTTGATGACCCTGATGATCTTTTCGAGCTCGTCCATCAGCTCAACACGGTTCTGCAGGCGCCCGGCGGTATCGATGATGACGACATCGGTCCCGGTGTCCTGGGCCTTTGCCACGGCGTCGAACGCCAGACCCGAGGCATCCGCGCCGGTCGGGCGGGTCATAACTTCAGCGTCGTTGCGCTGGCCCCAGACCTGGAGCTGTTCGACAGCGGCAGCGCGAAACGTATCGCCGGCGGCCAGCAGCACCGACTTGCCTTCGGCCTTGAGCTTGGCCGTCAATTTGCCGATGGTTGTCGTCTTGCCCGAGCCATTGACCCCGACCATGAGGATCACGAAGGGCTTGCTTGTGCCATCGATAGACAGCGGCACAGCCACAGGGCCGAGCGTCGCCTCGACTTCGGCAGCGAGAACGGCCCGCACGTCTTCGAGGGAGACGTCCTTGTCGAACTTGTCGGCGCGCAGCTTGTCGGTGATCGCCATTGCCGTATCTATGCCGAGATCGGCGGCGATCAAGGTGTCTTCGAGGTCCTGCAGCGTTGCTTCATCGAGCTTGCGCTTGGTGAAGATTGCTCCGATCGAAGAGGTGAGGTTGTCAGAAGACCGTTTGAGACCGGCGCCCAAGCGCTGAAGCCAGTTCCGCGGCTCTGCCGGTTCAGCTGGTAAGGGGGCGGCGGCCGGCTCGGGTTCGCCTGCTGCGGGCTCTTCCGGGTCGGACGCAATTTTGTCTTCAATGGCATCGGGCCGCTCAAGGGGGTCGGTCACATCGTCCGGCGTGGGCGGCTCATGCTCGGGAGGATTGGGATGGCCCCGTTCAAGCCATTCGGCCTGCATTTCGGGTGGTGCCGCGTCGCGGGAATCCTCGTCCTCAGAAGCGGATGTCGTCGGTTCGGGCTCGGTCGGCGCGGGTGTCCGGCCGAGCATACGATCCCATAGTGAGGGCTTTTTTGGTTCGGCCATGCCTATCCGTCAGTCCTGTTGCGCCGGTCGTTTTGTTCGGCCGCGCGCTTGAGTTTGTCTTCGCTTGATGAGGTTTGCTCGCCGCTCGGCTTGTCGCTGTGTCGCGAGCTGCGGTCCAAGACGCGTTCGGTTTCGGACCTGTTCTTGTCGCGATCCTGATCGAGCATGTCTTTTGCGGTCTGGGGCGGGAGCTTGGTGCTCATGCTGCTTGCCTTTCGGGCTCTCCGATGAGCCCGGCCGCATCGGCGCCGTTTATAAGGGTGGAAACGATCTCGCCGGGCTTACCAGCGGAAAGCTTTACAGGCACGAACTGTTCCGTCCGCCCCATCCCTTCGCGCTCGACGAGGACGTTTTCGCTATGACCGATGCGCGACTTGCAGAGGGTGGCAAACTGGGTTTCGCCCAGTGCACGCAGCCGTGCCGCGCGCTCCTTTCCGACGCGGCGTGAAATCTGCGGCATCCTTGCTGCCGGCGTGCCTTCGCGCGGGGAAAAGGGGAAGACGTGCAGATAGGTCAGGCCCGCCTCGGTCACGAAGCGCAGCGTATTTTCAAACATCGCTTCGGTTTCGGTTGGAAACCCCACGATGATATCGGCGCCGAACACCATGTCAGGCCGCAAGCCACGCAGCTTTTCCACGATCCCAAGTGCATCGGAGCGGCTGTGGCGGCGTTTCATGCGCTTTAGGATCATATCGTCGCCCGATTGCAGCGAGAGATGCAGGTGCGGCATCAGGCGCGGATCTGTTACGGCGTCATAGAGCGCGGGGTCGGCTTCGATGGAATCGATCGAGGAAATCCGCAGGCGCGGCAGGGACGGAACATGCCTCAGGATCGATTGGGTGAGCTTGCCCAGTGTTGGCGAGCCGGGCAGATCGCCGCCATAGGAGGTGATGTCGACCCCGGTCAGGACCACTTCGGCGTAGCCATTGTCCACAAGGCGTTTGATCTGGTCGACCACGACCCCCATGGGTACCGAGCGTGATGGGCCGCGTCCAAAAGGGATGATGCAGAAGGTGCAACGGTGGTCGCAGCCGTTCTGGACCTGAACGAAAGCACGGGCCCGCCCGTCGAGCCCGTCGATCAGGTGGCCGGCGGTTTCGGTCACGCTCATGATGTCGTTGACCTGGACCTTGTCGTTGAGCGGCACGCCGAACGCGATGGGCCGATAGCTTTCAGACTTGAGCTTGTCGTTGTTGCCGATCACCAGATCGACTTCGGCCATGTCGCCGAAATCGCGTGCCTGGGTCTGCGCCGCGCAGCCGGTGACGATGATCCTGGCGTCGGCGTTCTCGCGCCGCGCCTTGCGGATCGTCTGCTTGGCCTGGCGCACAGCCTCGGCGGTCACCGCGCAGGTGTTGATGATGATTGCGTTCTCCAGGCCGGATTTTTGCGCCTCGGCCTTCATCACCTCGGATTCATAGGCGTTGAGCCGGCACCCGAAGGTTATGGTCTCTATGCTCATGCGGCATCCTCACCCAAAAGGGCAGGCGGGATGATGCCTTGGCCGTCCAGTGTCCAGGGGCCGGTCATCAGGATGTGATCGTCGGAAACCCGCCATTCAATATCGAGTGGGCCGCCGGGAAGCTCGACCGTCACCTGGCGCCCGGTCAGCCCCTTGCGGGCCGCAGCCACGGCAGTGGCACAGGCGGCGGTGCCGCAGGCCAGCGTCAGTCCTGCGCCACGCTCCCAGACCTTGACCCTGATGCGATCATCAGCGAGCACCTGGGCCAGCGTGATGTTGGCGCGCTCGGGAAAAATGGGGTGATTTTCGAGCAGCGGGCCGAACTTGGCCAGATCGTGGGCGTCGAGATCATCGACCCAGAAGATGGCATGCGGATTGCCGACATTGACCACTGAAGGGGTGTGCAGGAGCGGCTTGTCGATAGGACCGATCTGCAATTCGATGCCGTTTGTATCGGCAAAAGGCTCGGCCAAAGGAATCTGATCCCACTCAAAGTGCGGGGCCCCCATATCGGCCGTCACCAGATCGCCGTTGATCCGAGTGATCAACATGCCGGCATTGGTGCGGATGGTTACGAGGTTCCTGCCGGTTTCGTCGGCGAGCAGTGCTGCGATGCAGCGTGTTGCATTGCCGCAAGCATCGACCTCTCCGCCTTCGGCATTGTAAATGCGCATGAACACATCGACGCCCTCGATCGCGTCGGGCTCCATGACGATCAGTTGATCACACCCGATGCCGGTTTTCCGGTCCGAAATGGCGACGATCTGCTGGCGCGACAGCGCAATTTCCCGCGCACGCGCGTCCAGAACGACGAAGTCGTTTCCAAGGCCATTCATCTTGAGGTAGGGCAGTGGCGCGGTCATTTTCGGGTTTCTGGGCTCAACCAAGGGGCATCTGTGGCTTATATGGCGCAAAAGTCTTGCGATTTCCACCTTTGCACCCAATCGTGCTGCAATTGACTCCGCTCCCCTGCCTGCTTATAAGCCGCCTCGACCTTCTGTCAGAAACGATGGATTTGCGAGTCACTAGGCAACCCGAGAGGTTTCCGGTCAACATCCGCCAGCGCGTTGCGCCCGCGGGTGGGTTTTGCATTTGGCCGCTTGGGACCCATATTCGCATCTATCCTGACACGAACGAAATGAGCGAACTATGTTTGAAAGCCTGTCAGACCGCCTGGGCAAGATCTTTTCCGGGATCACCGGAAGAGGTGCGCTGAGCGAAGCCGATGTGCAAGCCGCGCTGCGCGAGGTTCGCCGCGCGCTGATCGAGGCCGACGTTTCGCTCGAAGTGGTGCGCGCTTTTACCGAGCAGGTCGGCACGCGCGCCGTTGGCGCTGAGGTCACCCGTTCGGTCAAACCCGGCCAGCAGGTCATCAAGATCGTCCATGACGAACTGGTGGCGGTTCTGGGCGAGGAAGCCTCGCCCATTTCGCTCAATGCTCCGTCGCCGGTGCCGATCCTTATGGTCGGTCTGCAGGGCTCGGGCAAGACCACCACAACCGGCAAGATCGCCAAGCGGTTAAAGGACAAGCAGAACAAGCGTGTCCTGATGGCCTCGCTCGATACGCGCCGGCCGGCCGCCATGGAGCAGCTCAAGACGCTTGGCGGCCAGATCGGCGTCGATGTGCTCGAGATCGTCCCCAACCAGTCGGCGGTCGAGATCGCCAAGCGCGCGATTTCAAGCGCCAGGACGGGTGGCTACGACGTGGTGATGCTCGATACGGCGGGCCGCACCCATATCGACGAAGAGCTGATGGAAGAGACCGCCGAGATCAAGCGCGTCTCCAATCCGCATGAAATCCTTCTGGTGGCAGACAGCCTGACCGGTCAGGACGCCGTCAACCTGGCGCGATCGTTTGATGCTCGGGTCGATATCACCGGTATCGTTCTCACGCGTGTGGATGGTGACGGGCGCGGTGGTGCGGCTCTTTCCATGCGGGCTGCCACCGGCAAGCCGATCAAGCTGATCGGTGTGGGCGAAAAGATGGATGCGCTGGAAGACTTCCATCCCAGCCGTATCGCAGACCGCATTCTGGGCATGGGCGATATCGTCTCGCTGGTCGAAAAGGCCGCGGCGAACGTCACCGCCGAAGACGCCCAGAAAATGGCCAAGAAGCTCAAGAAGGGTCAGTTCGATCTCGACGACCTCATGGGCCAGCTTTTGCAGATGAAAAAGATGGGCGGCATGGCCTCGCTCATGAAGATGATGCCGGGCATGGGCCAGATGGCCAAGAACCTGCCCAATGGCCGCACCGACGACAAGGTCTTTGACCGTCAGGTCGCCATCATCCAGTCGATGACCAAGAAAGAGCGCGAAAAACCCGACCTGCTCAACGCCTCGCGCCGCAAGCGCATTGCGGCGGGTTCGGGCGTCGAGGTTTCCGAGATCAACAAGCTCATCAAGATGCATCGCCAGATGGCGGACATGATGAAAAAGGTGTCGCGCGGCGGGCCCGGTGGACTGGCGGGCATGTTCGGCGGCATGGGCAAGCAGATGATGGGCGGAATGCCCGACATGGACCCGGCCCAGATCGAACAGATGACAAAGCAGATGGGGGGCGATTCCTCCAAGCTGCCCGACGATTTTTCCAAGCTCGTCAAGCAGGGTGGGGGCGGAGTGCCCGGCCTTCCCGGACTTGGCGGCTCGAAATTCCCGGGACTTCCGGGATTGCCCGGATTGCCGGGCAAAAAGAAGTAGACCGACTTAAATTCTATCCAAGCAGAAAGACAAAGACACTATGGCTACCAAGATCCGCCTGGCTCGCGCCGGCTCCAAGAAGCGCCCTTACTACCACGTCGTTGTTGCCGATGTGCGCGCGCCGCGTGACGGCCGCGTTATCGAGCGTATCGGTTCGTACAACCCCATGCTCGAAAAGGGCGACGAAAAGCGCGTCGTGCTCGATATCGAACGCGCCACCTACTGGCTGCAGAGCGGCGCCCAGCCGACCGATCGTGTCGAGCGCTTCCTTGATGCCGCCGGTCTTCTCAAGCGCACCGCCAAGAACAACCCCAACAAGGCAAAGCCGGGCGCCAAGGCGCTGGAACGCCTTGAGGAAAAGAAGGCCGCTGAAGAAGCCGCCAAGGAAGCTGCTGCCGCTCCGGCTGAAGAAGCAGCCCCTGCCGAAGAGGCTCCTGCCGCTGAAGAAGCGACCGCCGAGTAAGATCGGTGACCGGGCGCAAAATGCCTGAAGACCGCATTCTCATGGGCCGCATCGGCGCGGCCCATGGGATCAAGGGCGAGGTGCGCATCACCGCGTTCACCGAAGACCCTCTGGCCATTGCCGACTACGATCCGCTCGAAACCGACCGCCAGGGGCTGTCGATCTCGATTGCCAAGGCAAGGCTGGCCAAAAATGTCGTTATCGCGACGCTCAAGGGCGTCTCCGACCGCAACGATGCCGAAAAGCTCAATGGCGTTTCGCTCTATGTCAGCCGCGATCGGCTCGAAGAGCCGGACGAAGACGAATTCTACTACGCCGATCTGATCGGACTCGAGGTCCGGCTTACCGATGGCGCCGTGCTGGGCACGATCTCGGCCATCGAAAATTTCGGCTCTGACGATCTGTTGGACATCAAGCTCGCTGAGAACCGCAAATCGGTCTATCTGCCGTTCACCAAGGCGGTCGTTCCCGAGCTCCACATCGCCGATGGTTATATCGTGGCTGTACCCCCCGAAGGCTGGCTCGAGGATACGCCGCGCGATCCTGAAGATGTCGATCCGGGCGAAAGCCGATGAGCTTTCGTGCTTCGGTCATAACGCTTTTTCCCGATCTCTTTCCCGGTCCGCTTGGCGCCTCGGTCATCGGTCGCGGCATGGAAAAGGGCGCATGGTCGCTCGAAGCGCATTTTCTGCGCGATTATGCCAGCGACAAGCATCGCACGGTTGACGATACGCCCTCGGGCGGTGGCGCGGGCATGGTGCTGCGGCCCGACATTCTTGCTGCAGCGCTCGACGATGTTGCACCGGCAGACGATCGACGCCCGAAAATTCTGATGAGCCCGCGTGGCAAGCCGCTGACCCAGGCGCGGGTTCGCGCCCTCGCCGAGGGACCCGGTGCGGTGATCGTTTGCGGGCGTTTCGAGGGGATCGACCAGCGGGTCATCGAGGCGCGCAATCTCGAAGAAGTCTCGATCGGCGATTATGTACTGGCCGGCGGAGAGGTGGCCGCCATGGTGCTGCTCGAGGCTGTGGTGCGGCTCTTGCCGGGGGTTCTTGGCGCGGCGGAAAGCCATGCCGACGAGAGCTTTGAAAACGGCCTGCTCGAATATCCGCAGTACACCAGGCCCCAGATTTTCGAGGGGCGCGAGATCCCCGAAATCCTGACCTCCGGCGATCATGGCCGGATCGAAAGATGGCGCCGGGAACAATCGGAAGCCCTGACCCGGCAAACACGTCCCGATCTGTGGGCTCGCTATACCCAAAAGCCCTAGACTCCGGGGCGCATGGCGTGTATAGCGCGCTCGACTATGGGATGCGCACATCCCGCCGTCCAAACAAGACCGGGCCCAAAAGGGCTCCTTTGAAAAGATAGAACGGAAAACGAAATGAACATCATTCAGCAGCTCGAAAAAGAGCAGCTCGATGCGCTCGTTGCAAAACGTGCCATCCCCGAATTCTCTCACGGCGATACCGTCAAGGTCTGGGTCAAGATCCGCGAAGGCGAAAAAGAACGCCTTCAGGCCTATGAAGGCGTTGTGATTGCCCGCACCGGTGGTGGGCTGATGGAGAGCTTCACGGTCCGCAAGATTTCCTATGGCGAAGGCGTGGAACGCGTGTTCCCGGTCCACTCGCCGATGATCGATCGCATCGAAGTGCTCAAGCGCGGCAAGGTGCGGCGCGCCAAGCTCTATTACCTGCGCGATCGTCGCGGCAAGTCGGCGCGTATCTTTGAATCGACCAATGCCCGCACCAAGAAGATCGAGGCTGACGAGCGTCAGGTTGCCGTCGAGGCCCGCGCGGCGCGCGAAGCCGAAAAGGTCGCTGCCGCAGAGGCCCTGGCCGCTGAACTGGCGGCAAAGGAAGCTGCCGAGAAAAAGGCTGCCGAAGAGGCTGCTGCAGCAGAGGCCGCAGTCGCTGCCGAAGCACCCGCCGAGGAGAACAAGGGCGAATAAGCCTCCTTGTTCTGCATCAGTTTTTGAAAGCCCGGTCTTTTGGCCGGGCTTTTTTGTGCGCGCCGGGAATAAATCGGGCGGCACCGGTGTCTAATGGATGTGAGGGCGTGCGCTGGGCGCATACGCCCTGTCATGCACCAAGGGAGACATCGTAATGACTTTCCGTATTTTTGCTTTAATGGCCACCGGCGCAGCCGCTCTTGTTCTTTCAGCCGGCGCGGCCTTTCCGCTCCGGACGTTCAGACGCTCGAAACCGACATCGGTGAAGTGATCGCCGATGCTGACGGAATGGTGCTCTACACCTTCCGCAACGACGCCGAGGGCGTTTCCAACTGCTATGATCAATGCGCCGTCAACTGGCCGCCCTTTTTCGCCGAGGAAGGTGCCATGGCCGAAGAACCCTATTCGATCGTTGAGCGTACCGACGGCACGATGATGTGGGCCAAGGATGGTTGGCCGCTCTACTACTGGATCAACGATACCGAGCCGGGCATGACCTCAGGTGATGGCGTTGGCGGCAATTGGGACGTGGCGCGTCCCTGATGCTAGGATACTCGGCGCGGCCCATTGGTGGCCGCGCCGGGACCAGCGGATGCGTGAAGCGCTTTTGACACATTTACCGGCGCTCCGGCGCTACGCCCACGGGCTTGCGGGCAATCGGGAAGAGGCTGAAGACCTCCTTCAGGGCACACTGTTGCGCGCTGTCGAGCACAGCAAGCAATGGCGGGGCGAGAATGGCCGAAGCTGGCTTTACGCCATCATGACCAATCTCAACCGCAACCGGCTCAGGACAAGAGCGCGCCAGCCGCTGCTGCAGCCGATCGATGACGGGCTGGCCGTGTCCGACGATGCGCCGCCGCCCGACCCATTGCTGCACAATACGTTGATGCGCGCGCTCGATACGCTCAGCCCGGAGGCGCGCGCGGTTCTGCTGCTTGTCGCCATCGAAGGATGTGCCTACGCCGAAGTCGCCCAGATTCTCGATCTGCCGATCGGCACGGTGATGTCGCGGCTGTCGCGGGCCCGCCGGCAATTGAGCGAACTGTTGGCCCACAAATCCATAACCTCTCTTTCAAACCGATGATGTCGCACGCCCATGACCAGTGAAACCGGCAAACCAGTCTCGGAAGATGAACTGCAGGCCTTTGTCGATGACAGGCTCGATGCGGAGCGCAGGGCGCAGGTTCGGGCTTATCTGGACGCCAACAGTGAGCTTGCGGACGAGGTGGAAAACTGGCGCACCAATGATGCTGCGCTATCCGAGCTTCTTTCGGTCTATGGGTATGGAGACATGTCCGACCTCCCCCATTCCGCCCGTCGGCCCGTGGCGCGTTTTGGCGGCTGGCCGGCACTGGCCGCGGCGCTGGTTGTCGCGTTCGGGCTGGGTGGCGGCACGGGCTATCTGGCCCGAGGTCTCTGGATGCAGCCGCCACAAACCCAGTTGGCCGAAATGGAATCGGCCTGGCTCGAAATGGCGGCGAGGGATGTTTTTTTGACCTATGTCCGCGAAGTGCGCCATCCGGTCGAAGTGGATGCGTCCGAACGCGACCATCTGGTCAACTGGCTGGGCAACCGCATTGAAAAGCCCATCACCGCGCCCAGCCTTGCCGATCTGGGGTTCGAGCTTGTCGGCGGGCGGCTGTTGCCGATCGGGGGAAAGCCGGGTGCCATGCTGATGTATGAAAACGCCCAGGGCGACCGGGCCACGATCCTGTTGGCCCGCAATTCCGGGGCGCGCGATACGGCATTTCAGTTTTCCGCGGATTCAGGGGTCAATACCTTCCGCTGGATCGACGGACCTTTGGCCTATGCGATTTCGGGGTTTCTCGATCGCGGCTCGCTCGAAGACATTTCGCGCGAGGTTTACGCGCATTTCGAAACCATCTAGTCGGGGAGTGAACCTCAGGCGAAGGGCGGGCGTTGGACTGATATGAACGATTTCGACGCCAGCGCGCGCTTTTCAGGCGCCAAGGTACACGCCCGATTGGGAGAAGCCTTCTTCGATCCCGTCCAACCGGCCGATTTTCCGCAAGCGGTTTTGCGTTATCGTAACCAGCGTTGGGCCGGGCGCATGGGGCTTGCCGGGCTTACCGATGCGCAATGGGTTAAGCATTTCGGCCGTTTTGCTCCGTTGCCGGGGAGCTTTGAGACCCCGCTGGCCCTGCGCTATCACGGCCACCAGTTCCAGAGCTACAACTCCGATATCGGCGATGGACGCGGGTTCTTGTTTGCCCAGGGCTATGATCTGGCTGACGGCAGGCTGCGCGATTTTGGGACCAAGGGGTCGGGGACGACGCCCTGGTCGCGCGGTGGCGACGGGCGGCTTACGCTCAAGGGCGGCGTGCGGGAGGTTCTGGCCACCACCATGCTCGAGGCGCTCGGCGTTGAAACCTCCAAAAGCTTTTCGCTGATCGAAACCGGTGAAGCACTCTATCGCGGTGATGAGCCCTCACCGACCCGCTCATCGGTTCTGGTTCGGCTTTCCCATTCCCATATCCGTGTCGGCTCATTTCAGCGCCTCGATTATCTTGGCGATCACGCGCGAATGAGCGAACTGGTTGAACACTCCATCGCCCACCATTACCCCGAGCTTTCCGATCTTGCCGCCGATGCACGGGTTCCGGCCTTCATGGGCGCGGTTGCTGGGGCTGTTGCACGGGTTACCGCGCAATGGATCGGGGCAGGCTTTGTTCATGGAGTGCTCAATACCGACAACACCAATATCACCGGCGAGAGCTTCGATTACGGCCCGTGGCGCTTCCTTCCAGCCTATGATCCACGCTTTACGGCGGCCTATTTCGACGAGACCGGCCTTTATGCCTTCGGTCGGCAACCGGACGCGATGGCCTGGAATCTTACGCGCCTGGCCGAATGCCTTGTGCCGATTTCCAGCGTTGAAAAGCTCGAACCCGAACTCAACCGCTTCTGGCCCGAATTTCAGTCCCAACTTGCAAAGGTCAGCATCGGCAGATTGGGACTGCTGCCTCGCGGACAGACGCCCGATGGTGAACTGGTGTCGGCGTTTTTTGCCTTTATGGCAGCGGAACGCCCGGCCTATGAGCAGGTGTTCTTTGATTGGCGGGGCGGACTGGCTTCGGAGGGCAGAGCATTGTCCGGTCCGCAGGCAGCGCTCTATGGCAGCGAGACGTTTCTGGCGGTTCGCGACCTGCTCGCGGGCTACGATCTCGCGCCCGATGCCAATCTTTCTCACCCCTATTTCAAACGCCCCAGACCCCGCACGATGCTGATCGAGGAGGTCGAGGCCGTTTGGGCTCCGATTGCCCAGGCCGATGACTGGACGGCTTTTGCCACGGCGATCGAGGAGATCGAGGACATGGGCCGAGCCTACGGCGTTGAAACTTTCACCATCAATTGACTGGCGGGGGCAGGGTTGAGCGCGTACAAAACACGCCCATGAACATCCTTTCGCTTCGGCTCCGTCTCGCCCTTATCCTCTGTCTTGTCGCTCTGCCGGCGGGCGCTATCGAGATTCGGGGCGGTGCGGATGCGGTGGTCGAACTGTTTACCAGCCAAGGGTGCTCACGTTGCCCCGACGCAGACCGGCTTCTGGCCCGGCTGGGAGAGCGTGAAGACGTCATCGCTCTCGCCTATCATATTGATTATTGGGACTATATCGGCTGGGAAGACACTTTCGCCCTGCCGGCCAATACCGAGTTGCAGAAGGGTTACGCTCAGAGCTGGGGCAAAAACCGGATTTATACGCCTCAGATGGTCATCAACGGCCAGAGCGCTGTTGTCGGTTCGGATGCGGCGGAAGCCGAGCTTGCGATTGAGCGGGCGAGGTCGTTGCTGCCCGTCACCCTGGAGATCAATGGATCGGATTCGGTGGTGTTCAGCGCCCCGGCAGATGACACCTTGTCTCCCGCCGTCGTCTGGGTCGTGCCTTATCGCGCCCGGGCCGAAGTGACGATAGAGCGCGGTGAAAACTCGGGGCAGGCGCTACCCTATACCCATATTGTCACGGCCCGTCAGGCCATTGGAATGTGGGATCCCGAACAGGGCGCCGAGATCACCATCCCACTCGAAGAGGTTCTGGGATCCAATTCGGATGCTGCAGCCGTCATTGTTCAGGAAAAGGATGGTGCTTTGCCCGGACGCATCCTCGGCGCCGCGCTGTTTACGCGCTGACAGTGCACAAAGAAAACTCCCCGAATCTGTTTAAGACCGGGGAGCGGAGGCATTGATTTGGAGGACGCGAAGCCTCCCAAAAAGCGCCAGGATTTCCCGGAGGCAAGGCCGGGAGGGGCGCCGGCCAGCTGGATCCATGGTTTGGGGGCTCGGTGGACCCAGCGGCCGGCTACTGGAGGCAATGATTACATCCTAGCGGCGTAAAATGGCGCAAGCGGGGTCCGATTGTGGCCTAAATCCGGTCAATTGGAGGAAAGTTTGCGCCAAGCGATCGTGCAGTTGACTCTTGCCAGCGCGCCCGAACGCGGCAATCATCGTCAAGTGATTGTCACATCCGCATGGAGGGAGCCCGGTTTGAGCGAGCGCTTCGAGAGCAACAAGGGCGATGTTTTCCCCTTTTCACCCACCCGCTCCCCAAGCCGGCCTGTTCCTGTCGTCAGTTTCGACCGCAAGGAACTTGCGTTGATCCTCAACGTCTATGGGCGCAAGGTCGCCGCCGGCGAGTGGCGCGATTATGCGCTCGATTTCGGGCGCGAACGGGCCATGTTCTCGATCTATCAACGCACCTCGGAGCGACCGCTGTTCGTTGTCGAGAAGAACCCCAAGCTCGCCCGACGTCAGGGCCAGTACATGGTGATGGGAAGCGACGGGCGCGTCCTCAAGCGCGGCCATGAGCTTTCAAGCGTGTTGCGCATACTCGATCCGCAGCTCCACGTGGTGCGCTAGCTTCGCCCGTCGGCAGGCAAGCAAAAAGGCCGCGGAAATCGATCCGCGGCCTTTTGTATTGGCTCATTGCACCTGCGGCACTGACCCCGCCGCCGCTCCTATTCGCGATTGCCGAACAGGCGCAGCAGCATCAGGAACAGGTTGATGAAGTCGAGGTACAAGGTCAGCGCGCCCATGATGGCGAGCTTGCCCAGACCTTCGTGGCCGATGTTTTCGGCATAGGCTTCCTTGATCTTCTGGGTGTCATAGGCGGTCAGCCCGACAAAGATCACGACACCGATCGCCGAGATGGCGAATTCAAGCGCCGAACTCTGCAGGAAGATGTTGACCACCATGGCGATGATAATGCCGATCAGGCCCATCATCAGGAACGAACCCATGCCTGTCAGGTCGCGCTTGGTCGTGTAGCCGTAAAGGCTCATCGAGCCGAACATGGCCGCGGTGATGAAGAACACCTTGGCAATCGAGGCATCGGTATAGACCATGAAGATCGACGAGAGCGACAGCCCCATCATGGCGGCAAAGCCCCAGAAGGTGGCTTGCGCGGCACCGAATGAAAGCTTGTTGATGCCGAATGAAAGCACCAGCACAAAAGCAAGCGGCGAGAGCGCCACGACCCACATCAGCGGGCTCGTATAGAGCAGAACGCCCCATTGGGTCAGGTACGTGCCGTTGGCAAGCTGCGCCGCGGCGGCCGATGCCTCGGTGGTAACGGCCATCTGATTGCCGAAGAAGGCGATCAGGCCGGTGACCACCAGGCCGATGCCCATATAGTTGTAAACACGCAGCATATGGCTGCGCAGACCTTCGTCGATGGCGGCGGCCGTGCCTACGCGCCCAGCGACGGTCTGACGGTCGTATTGTGCCATTTTCCGTTCCATCCTCAGTTAAAAATTGGCTTTCCGGCGACCGGAGCGGCCCCATGCCGTTCCCGGCCCTGCCAGTTGGCCATCAATATGGAGATGAGGGGTTGAAATTACAAGCGAAACCGGTTGACCAACCGCGTCGTTCCGGCGGGGCAACGGGTTTTTTGATCGCCCGTGAGTGCGGATGTGATAGGCTTTGATTCGGTCGGGCCGGATCGGGCCGGTCGACCGGGACATGGAGGGCTTTCGCTCATGCCCAGGTTGTTTACCGGATTGCAGATCCCCGAGGATATTGCTTTCGTCCTCTCGCTCAAGCGGGGCGGGCTGTCGGGCGCCCGCTGGATCGATCCGGAAAACTATCATGTCACCCTGAGATATATCGGCGACGTCGATCAGCGGATGGCTGCCGAAGTCTATGATGCGCTCGAGATGCATGCCGATGTCGAGCCTTTCGATCTCACCATTTCCCATCTGGGGGTTTTCGGCGGCAATAAGCCGCGGGCGCTCTATGCCGCCATCGAACCCACCGAACCGCTCGTGCGCCTGCAGGCCAGCCAGGAAAGGTTACTCCAGCGGGTCGGGTTGAATCCCGACGGCCGCAAGTTCATCCCTCATGTCACGCTGGCTCGTCTGCGCGACACGAGCCCTGCCGATCTGGCGCGCCACATCGCCCAGGCCGGCCATTTTGCGCCAATGCAGTTTTCGGTCGATGAGTTCGTGGTGTTTTCGAGCCGGGATTCGGTGGGGGGTGGGCCCTATATTGTCGAGCAGGATTACCCACTCGCCGCCTAGGGCAAAATCATTCAGCCGGCGTTCAGCAGCCCAAGGGCATAATATCACACACAGACTTTGGATGATCGGGCCAAATTCCGGCCAAATTCATTCCTAGTTTGTGTCCTGTCGGGAAAAGCCGCGCGTATTTGCTCCTTGGTAACCATAATGGGTGCAAAAAGAGCGGCAGTCATGTGCATGTATGAGAGATTAAGGGGAAGGGTTTGGCGATGAATCCAGCGTTTCGCAGCCATATCCGCCGCACGGTAGCCGCGTTGGTTTCCACTGCGGTCGTGTTTTGTGCCAGCCCGGCGGCCTTTGCCGCCACAAATCTGGGAACCTTCGACTTCTGGACGGCGTGGACCGATACCGATGGGGGTGGCAAGATCTGCTACATCTCCTCGACGCCCCAGACGATCGAGCCCACCAACGTGAACCGCGGGGCGATTCATTTCATCGTCACCATCCGGCCCACCAACCGCAACGAGGTGGCGACGATCGTGGGATATCCGATCCATGAAACCAACGCCAACGCGTCGGTTTCGGTCGATGGCCGGTCCTATCCGATGGTTACCCAGGGCGAATCGGGCTGGCTGGCCTCGATCGAAGACGAGCCGGGATTTGTGGGCGCCATGCGGGCTGGCTCGAACATGGTGGTTCGCGCCACCTCCCAGCGTGGCACCAATACCGTGGATACCTATTCGCTGCGCGGGGTCACCGCCGCCCTCAACGAGGCGGCCGAGGAATGCCCGCAATAGCGCCAGCGCTTGCGCGAAAAGAAGCAATTTGGCAAAGGTCGGGTCCGCCCGGCCTTTTGCATTTGAACCAGCCCAGATCGTTTAGGACCTTTTTCATGGCATTCCGTTTCACCAACATCGTGACCTTGGCTGCCCTCTCGATGGCAGCCTGTCTGTCTCCGGCACTGGGCCAGTCGGTGCGCATCCTGGGTGAACATAATGCCTGGTCGGCTTATGCGACCACTGAAAGCGCTGGGCAGATCTGTTTCGTTCTGTCACGGCCGACCGACACTGAGCCGGTGCCTGCGGGATTTACCGGCGCCTATTTCTACATCACCCACCGTCCCGCGCAGGGCATCCGCTCTGAAATCAATCTTGTTGCCGGATATCAGTTCGCGCCCGAGAGCACTGCGACGCTCACCGTGGGTAGCCAGGATTTCGAGCTCTTTACCGAAGGCGATGCCGCATGGATGGCCGACCCGGCGCAATCGGCAAATGCGGTTCAGGCCATTCGCGCCGGTTCCACGATGTCGGTGACCGGCACCAGCGCCGACGGTCAGAGCGTGCGTCAGACGTTTTCGCTTTCCGGAGCCACCGCGGCCGGGCGGTCGATGGATGGGGCCTGTTAGCCGACGATGATTGCTCCCGTCTCCAAAGCCAATGCCGCCCATTACCTTTGGGGCCAGGCTTGCGAGGGCTGGCATTTGCTTGAGCGTTCAGATCTGCATGTCATCCACGAGCTTATGCCTCAAGGCGCGGGCGAAACGGCGCATCGCCATGAAATCGCGCGGCAGGTGTTCTTTGTTCTGTCGGGCAAGCTGGGTATGGAAATTGAGGACACGATCCACCAGCTGGCGCCGCACGACAGTCTCGAGATCGCGCCCGGTATAGTGCATCGCGCCTTCAATGCCGGCCGGGAGCCTGTCGAATTTCTCGTCATCTCGCATCCGAGCACCCGCGGCGACCGGCAGGACGAACCGCTCTGACTTTGCGCTGCGTGCCCGATTGTGCTAGAGGCTGGCGCTGGATGCGCGCCGCCGTCTTGAATCGGGCTGGCCCAAATCCATATACCCCGAAACCCTCACAGTCCTTCTGGAATTGCTGCCCATGAGTCTGGTGCTCAATATCGATCATGGATCCGTGCCGCGTCCGCAAAAATCCGGACCGCTCGATCTGCTGGGCCTTTCCAAGAAGGAGATCAGCGCGAGACTGGCCGAAACCGGCCTTTCCGAGCGCGATTCACGCATGCGGGCCAGCCAGCTCTGGAACTGGATCTATGTGAATGGGGCCACCGATTTCGGAGCCATGAGCAATATCGCCAAAGGGTTGCGCGCCGATCTGGCGCAGGCTTTTACCATAGGGCGCCCGGAAATCGTTTCCGAACAGGTTTCCAATGACGGCACGCGCAAATGGCTGTTCCGCTTTCGCGACCCGGCGCACCCCAACATGCCGCCGGTCGAAGTGGAAACCGTCTATATCCCTGAATCGGATCGCGGAACGCTTTGCGTTTCCTCGCAGGTGGGCTGCACGCTCACATGCTCGTTCTGTCATACCGGCACCCAGAAGCTGGTTCGCAATCTCACCGCCGGAGAAATTCTCGGCCAGGTGATGATGGCGCGTGAACGGCTGGGGGATTTTCCGGGCGGCGTCCGGCCGACCGACGGGCTGGTACCGCATGGGGAAAGCCGGGCCATCACCAATATCGTGATGATGGGCATGGGTGAGCCTCTCTACAATTACGAGAACGTCAAACAGGCGCTGCTCATCGCTTCTGACGGGGAAGGGCTTTCGCTCTCCAAACGCCGGATCACGCTCTCGACCTCCGGCGTCGTGCCCCAGATCGAGCCGACGGGCTCTGAAATCGGCGTCATGCTGGCTATTTCGCTCCACGCGGTGCGCGACGATCTGCGCGACGTTCTGGTGCCGATCAACAAGAAATGGCCGCTCGAAGAGTTGCTCGAGGCCTGCCGGACCTATCCGGGGGTTTCCAATGCCAAGCGTATCACTTTCGAATACGTGATGCTCAAGGGCATCAACGACTCCGATGCTGACGCGCGCGAACTGGTGCGGCTATTGGCCAAAATTCCCGCCAAGATCAATCTGATCCCGTTCAATCCATGGCCAGGCTCGAACTATGTGTGTTCGGACTGGGACCGGATCGAATCATTTGCCGATATCGTCAACCGGGCGGGCTATGCCTCGCCGGTCAGGACGCCGCGCGGCCGCGATATTTTTGCCGCCTGCGGACAGCTGAAATCGGAGACCGAACGGCTCAAGAAGAAGGACCGCGAGGCCTTCATGCTCTGAGGAGCACCATGATCACCGTCAAGCTGCTCGACGAGAACGATCTCGATCTTTTGCTGTCGGCCGATATTTCGGTGTTCGACGAGCCGATCCGGCCCGATCTTGCCAAAGCCTATCTGGCCCATCCCGATTATCTGATCGCACTGGCCAGTGACGGAGACAAGGTCGTGGGCATGGCCACGGGCCTTTATTATTTCCACCCCGACAAGCCGCTTGAATTCTTCGTCAACGAAGTGGGCGTGGCCGAAAGCCACCAGCGGCAGGGTATCGCCAAGCGGTTGATGACGACGCTTTTCGATGCCGCGCGCCGGCGCGGAGTCAAATATGCGTGGGTGGGAACCGAGGACGACAATATCCCCGCCAAGGCGCTTTATGCAGCGCTCGATGGCAAGGGACAGGCCATGGCTTATTACGAATTCGATCTCAAGGATTGAGTGGCCCGGGCGCCAGAGCATTCTCGCTTGCACGGCCCTTGGCGTGATCTAGCGCCGGTAGCTGAAGTCCTCGCGCGTGCGGTAGCTGGCGATGATCCAGATGGCGTGGATAAGGCCCGGAATGTAGCCCAGGAGCGTCAGCAGGATGTTGAGCCAGAAATGCAGCCCGAAGCCGACGCGCAGGAAGACGCCGAGCGGGGGGATGAGGATCGAAAACAAGATCCGGACAAAATCGCCAAAGGTCATATTTGCGGTTCCATAATCAAAAAGGTTTTTCGAATATGGGTACAAGTTCTCCAAGGGCAAGAGTGTTCCCCCAGAGCTAGCTTTCGCCCCGCACCCATTCGATATGGAACCGGCCTCGCCCCTCATCGGCCAAAAGCCCGGCAAGGATGGGCAAGAGCGTGCGCATTTCCTCTTTAAGGACGAAAGGTGGATTGACCACGATCATGCCGGTTCCATGCAGGCGCGGCGGCATGGATGGCGCACGGATCGTCAGTTCGAGGCGCAGGATCTTGGCGATCCCCGTACCCTCTAATGCCCTGACGTAAGAACGGACATCGCCGGGGTCCTTGATGGGATACCAGAAGGCATAGGTTCCCCCCGGCCAGCGCGCATGGGCCTTGACCAGCGCCTGAGTCATGCGCTCGAACTCGCCCTTGACCTCGAAGGGCGGGTCGACAAGCACCAGGCCGCGTTTTTCCTTGGGGGGCAGATGGGTGCCCATGGCGGCCCAACCGTCGAGTTCGGTCACCCGCGTCTGGATGTCGCCGGCGAAATTTTCACGCAGCGCCTGGGCATCGGCGGGGTGCAATTCGAGCGCCATCAGCCGGTCCTGATCGCGCAGCATGTGCCGGGCGATAAAAGGCGAGCCGGGATAATAGCGCAGTTGGCCGTCGGGGTTTTGCGCGTTCACCGCCGCCAGATAGGGCGCCACCAGTGCCGCGACCGGGTCGGGCACCGTAGCCGCCATCAAGCGTCCGATCCCTTCGCGCCATTCTCCGGTCCGGTTCGCTTCATCGCCCAAAAGATCATAGAGACCGACCCCGGCATGGGTATCGATCACTCGAAACGCTGCCTCCTTGCGCATCAGGTAGGCAAGGATGCGCGTGAGGATGATGTGTTTGACCACGTCGGCGAAATTGCCTGCGTGGAAGGCATGGCGATAGTTCATGGGCAGGCTATTTTCTGGCTTCCGCCGTCAGGATGGTCACCGCAAAGGCGGCAAAGACGGCCGCGAACGACCAGTTGAGCGCCTTTTGAATTCGTGTCGAGCGCATCAGGGTTTCGGTCAGCCATTGGGCCCCGACCACGATGGCGATGACGATGGGCAGCGAGAGCACCACGAATTCGATGCCCAGAAAAATCAGTTTGGCTGCCGCGTGCGGGTCGGATGCGGAAACGAACTGAGGCAGGAAGGTCACAAAGAACAGCGCAACCTTGGGGTTTGTGAGGTTGATTCCAAGGCCCGTAAGATAGGAATTCTTGAGGCTCGGCACCTTGCCCGAGGCGCGCGCCACCGTAAGCCCGGTTCCCGAGCGAATGGCGGCAAAGGCCAGCCAGAGCAGATAGACCGCCCCGGCGATTTTGAGCGTCCAGAAGGCCGCCGGTGCCGTAACGATCAGAATGGAAATGCCGAAAGCGGCCAGCATGGTGTGCACGGCTATGCCGGTCACGGCGCCGCCAACCGTCGCAAATCCGTGTCTGGGCCCGAAATTGACGGTCCGGGAAATAAACAGCGCCATGTCCGGTCCGGGCGTTATGGCCAAAACGATGGCCGCCAGAGCGAATGCGAGAATGATCGAAAGGTCGGGGGCATAGACCAGCATTTTTGTGTGTCCGGCAACAAAGGAGCGGGGCAGACCATGCGCGTGCGCGCTGCGCCGTGCAACCCGATATTTGCGCCAATATGGACAGGCCGGGCGCGATCTGATTAGTGTCGCGCCAACTTATCCTGAGCTTTCAACGCGGTTATCGGTCACGCCATGAGCAAAGACATAAACAAAGTCGTCCTCGCCTATTCAGGGGGACTTGATACCTCCATCATCCTTAAATGGCTCAAGCAGGTCTATGATTGCGAGGTGGTGACCTTCACCGCCGATCTGGGCCAGGGCGAGGAGCTCGAACCGGCTCGCCAGCGCGCCGAAATGATGGGCATCAAGGAAATCTACATCGAGGATCTGCGTGAAGAGTTCGTGCGCGATTACGTTTTCCCGATGTTCCGGGCCAATGCGCTTTATGAAGGCGTTTATCTGCTCGGAACCTCGATTGCCCGTCCGCTGATCGCCAAGCGTCTCGTCGAGATCGCCGAGGCGACGGGCGCCGACGCGGTGGCACACGGCGCGACCGGCAAGGGCAACGATCAGGTCCGGTTCGAATTGTCGGCCTATGCGCTTAATCCGGGCATCAGGGTCATTGCGCCCTGGCGCGAATGGGATCTTCAGAGCCGCACCAAGCTTATCGAATTTGCCGAAAAGAATCAGATCCCGGTGCCCAAGGACAAGCGCGGCGAAGCACCGTTTTCGGTCGATGCCAACCTCCTGCACACGTCTTCGGAAGGCAAGGTCCTCGAAGATCCGGCCGTCGAAGCGCCCGATTACGTCTATCAGCGTACGGTCGACCCGGTGGACGCCCCCAATACACCCGAAACCATCACCATCGGGTTCGAAAAGGGCGATGCGGTCTCGGTCAATGGCGAAAAACTGTCGCCCGCCAGCCTGCTTACCAGGCTCAACGAGCTGGGCGGCAAGCACGGCATCGGTCGCCTCGACCTGGTCGAAAACCGCTTCGTGGGCATGAAGAGCCGCGGCATCTACGAAACGCCGGGCGGCACGATCCTGCTCGCGGCCCATCGCGCCATTGAATCGATCACGCTCGATCGCGGCGCCGCGCACCTCAAGGATGAAATCATGCCCCGCTATGCGGAGCTGATCTATAATGGCTTGTGGTATTCCCCCGAGCGCGAAATGCTTCAGGCGCTGATCGATAAAAGCCAGGAATTCGTTGCCGGCGAGGTCACCCTCAAGCTCTACAAGGGTTCGGCCAATGTGGTGGGTCGCTCCTCGCCCTATTCGCTTTATTCGGAAGATCTCGTGACCTTCGAAGAGGGCACTGGAACCTATGACCACCACGATGCCGAGGGCTTTATCAAGCTCAACGGGTTGCGCCTGAAGACCTATGGCGCGCGCAAGCTGCGGCTGGCACGCGGCCAGTAGAATTCGGCGGGGCCGAAGAGAAATTCGCTTCGGTCCCGCCCGCTCGATCAAATTTGAACATTTTGCGTCGCGCTTAAAGCCTCTTTAAGTCGCCACGGCTAGTCTTTAACCCCAATCGGTCTTTGGGGAAAGAACGGCAAGATGGTGCGAGAGCCGACCTCTGAGCGTAGCAGCGAGGCTTTGCTTCTCGACGCTGCCCTACAAACGATCCCGTTTGGATTTTGCGTCTGGAGCGCCGATTTCGAGCTGGTCATGTGGAACCAGCACTATCTCGATATCTATGGCTTTCCGCGCAAGTCGATCCGACGCGGCATGAGCCTTTTCGAAGTGGTCGCGCTTTCAACCGCGCTGGGCAACCATCCCGACACCGATCCCAAAAGCTTTTACGATGCCTATACCGCCGAACTCATGGGCAATCGCTCGGGATTGCGCGCCGTCAATCTCGAGTTGACGGCATCGCACCGCACGCTGGAAACCGCTCACATTTTTGCCCCCGGCCTTGGCTGGGTCGTCACCCATGAAGACGTGACCGATGAGATTGCGCGCTCGGACATGATGAGCGAGCGCAAACGGGAGCTCGAGCGCCAATATGCGCTGCTCGACGCAGCCATCAACAACATCTCGCAGGGCCTGTCGATGTTCGACAATGACTTCCGGCTGGTCACCTGCAATGCGGAATTCGTTTCGATGTACAGGCTGCCTCCCGAGCTTGCCCGGCCGGGGGCGAGTTTCGACGATATTTTGGAGCACCGGCGCAAGACCAACACGCACGCCCCGGTGGATCGCAATGCCTATCGGTCCGAGCGCCAGAAGATCCTTACGGGCGGCCAGTTCGTGCGCGAAGTGGTCAAGATGGCCAACGGGACGTTCCTGTCGCTACGCCACCAGCCCCTGAGCGGGGGTGGTGTGGTCACCACCCATGAGGACATCACCGACCAGTTGGCCGCCGAAGCCCGCATGCGGCATATGGCGACCCATGACGCGCTGACCGACCTGCCCAATCGTGGCCTGTTCCGCGAGGAGCTCGAAGCGGTGCTCAAAGGGCTCGAAAAGGGCAAGCAGCCGGCCCTGCTGGCCGTCAATATCGATCATTTCAAGGCCGTCAACGACAGCGAGGGGCATACGGTTGGCGACAAGGTGTTGCGCAAGATCGCCGAGCGGCTGTCCGAAACCGTCGGATCGCGCGGGATTGTGGCCCGCCTTGGGAGCGATGAGTTCACCGTCTTGATGCCCAATGTCGGTGTTCCTCACGACGCCGCCGATCTGGCCCGTGCCATCGTCAAGGCGATTGGCGAGCCGATCATGTTCGGCCGCAAGGCAATAAAGCTCTCGACCTCGATCGGGATCGCCGTTGCTCCGGGCGACGGCAAGAGCACCGATGCGATCATGAACAATGCCGACCTGGCCTTGCTCCGCGCAAAATCGGAGGGCCGGGGCACCTACCACTTTTTCGAAGCCGGTATGGATGCGACACTGCAGCGTCGCCGGACGCTGGAAACGGGACTGCGCGACGCCCTGGCAAACAACGGGTTGTCTGTTGTTTTCCAGCCCATTGTATCACTTCAAACCAACGTGGTCGTGGCGGCCGAGGCGCTCATGCGCTGGGACCATCCCCGGCTGGGTCCGATTTCTCCGGTCGAGTTTATTCCCATAGCCGAAGAGACCGGGATCATTCACGACATCGGCGGCTGGATACTGGAGGCGGCGACAAGGGCGGCCGCGCAATGGCCCGGCCCTGTGCGGGTCGCCATCAACCTTTCCCCGATTCAGTTCAAGCGTCCCGACCTAGTGTCCACCATAAAGGCGGCGCTCGAGGCGGCCAGCCTTGACGCCAGCCGGCTCGAGCTTGAGATCACCGAATCCCTGCTGCTCGAAAACAGCCAGTCCAATATCGACGTGCTGCTGGCGGTGCGCAGACTGGGCGTTCGGGTGGCCATGGATGATTTCGGGACCGGCTATTCGTCGCTCTCTTATCTGCGGGCCTTTCCGTTCGACAAGATCAAGATCGACCGCTCGTTCATGGCCGATGTCGCCACCAAGGCTGACAGCCGTGCCATTCTGGGCGCCATGATCTCGCTGGGGCGCAATCTGGGCATGACCACGGTGGCCGAAGGCGTTGAAACGGCAGAGCAGCTTGCCGTTGTGCGGGCCGAGGGGGGCACGCAGGTTCAGGGTTATTTCTTCTCGCCGCCGATTGAAGGCGAGGCTATGCTGGCCATGCTGCAAGCAGAACAATGCAATCGGGTCAGGCAGAGAGCCTGACACGGTTTCGCGAGACCGAAAGCTCAAAGGCCATGCGCCGGACCGTGCCCTATGCCGAACTGCTCGCCCTGGCGAAGCGCCACGCCCGGCGGGTCGATGAGGCCGAAGACGTCGTCCAGGAGGTCCTGATCGCGGCGGCTCTGGCAGGGCGCAGCGATTTTTCCAGCGCTGCTGATCGGCGCTGGATGGCGGGCGCTATTCGCAAACGCTCAGCCTTCGACGCCCGCTCGGCCGCCCGCCGGCGTGAGCGCGAGGCGCGGTGGCAGGCCGAAGCGCGTGCTGCTTCGGCCCCGGAAGGCGATGCCCTGAGCGTCATCCTCGCCGATCTGCCAAAGGGCCTGCGTGTCGTTGCGGCGCTGGCGCTTTCGGGGCATTCGAAAACGGAAATCGCCTATCTGCTCGATCTGCCCGATACTGCCTTGCGGCAGCGCATCCGCGCCCTCAAGCTGGCGCTGGCAAAAAAGGGCGTTGCGATGCCGGCCGAAATGATCGGGCTCAATCTCGATCTGGCCTATGGCACCATAAGGGATGGGTTGCTTGCGGCTCTGCAGCGTCATGGCGGCGCCTTTGCCAGCCATGATCCGGACGGGCATGTTTTTTTCGTCCGATCGTCACGGCCTGCCTCACAAAAGACCTGAGGGCGGCAACGGGGGATGTTTCAAACCCTTTTTCGAGGAGAGTTTCATGACCATGCCCAAACTGCAGGCGCCAAGCCTTGTGTTTTACGTATCCGACATCAGGCGCACCGAAGCGTTCTATCGCGATGTGCTGGGGATCGATATTCAGCGCCGCGAAGGGGCCGAGCCGTTCTGGCTCGTCGCCCCGTTCGAGAGCGGCTTTGAAGCGATATTTTTCGAACAGGAAGGCAAGCGCGGCGATACGCCGGCGCTGGTTTTCGATCTCAGAGAGGGCGGTATCGACGATGTGGTTGCGGCCCTGGCCGAAAAGGGCGTGACCATCGTTACCCCTGTCTCGGAGGCGCCCGGCGGCTGGAGTGCCGACTTTCTGGACCCGGATGGCTTTGGCCTGGGACTGTGGCAGTCCGAAGACCTCCCACGGTCGCTGAAATAGTTCCGATATGGCGCGAAGGCGGGCCGTTTCGCCTTCGCGCATGCCAGCCCTGCGCCGTTTTTCCTTGTTTGCGGGGCCGTCGTGAGGTATGGGCAGCCACATTATTTACTTCGTCGCGTTTCCGAACCGCAAAAGTGGGTGCCACTTTGGCTGGAAACACTCCGGTAAATCCCGAAAATGGCTGGCCCCCTTATGAGCTTGCGCAATATTGCGATCATTGCCCACGTTGACCATGGCAAAACGACGTTGATCGACGTCCTGCTGCGGCAGTCCGGCACCTTCCGTGACAACCAGCGCGTCGATGAACGCGTCATGGATTCCAACGATCTGGAAAAAGAGCGTGGCATCACCATTCTGGCGAAGGTCACTTCGCTCAACTGGAAAGACCATCGCATCAACATCGTCGATACGCCGGGCCACGCCGATTTCGGGGGCGAGGTCGAGCGCATCCTGTCGATGGTCGATGGCGCGGTGATCCTGGTCGACGCTGCCGAAGGGCCGATGCCGCAGACCAAGTTCGTGCTCTCCAAGGCCCTCAAGATCGGCCTGCGCCCGATCGTTGCGATCAACAAGATCGACAAGCCCGAAGAACGGCACAACGAAGTGCTCGATGAGATCTTTGATCTCTTCGTGTCTCTCGATGCCACTCCCGAGCAGCTCGATTTCCCTGTTCTTTACGGTTCGGCCAAGCAGGGCTGGATGGCGGACGATCCGTCCGGACCCAAGGACACCATGGGCCCGCTGCTCGACAAGGTCATCGAACATTTCGAAGAGCCCAAGGTCGAAGAGGGCCCGTTCCGGATGCTGGTCACGACCATCGAACGCAATCCCTTCCTTGGCCGCATCCTGACCGGGCGGGTGTTTTCGGGTTCGGTCAAGCCCGGCGATTCCGTCCATGCGCTCTCGCGCGACGGCAAGACTGTCGAAAAGGGTCGTATCTCAAAGGTTCTCGGCTTTCGTGGTCTTGAGCGCGAGCCGATCGAAGAGGGCAAGGCCGGCGACATCGTCGCTCTGGCGGGTCTTGAAACAGCGACCGTTGCCAACACCATTGCCGTGCCGCAGGTCTCCGAGGCGCTTGAAGCCAAGCCCATCGATCCGCCGACCCTGTCGGTTACCTTCCGCATCAATGACGGCCCGCTGGCCGGCCGCGAAGGCGACAAGGTGCAGTCGCGCGTCATCCGCGAGCGTCTGCTGCGCGAAGCCGAAGGCAATGTGGCGATCCGGGTCACGCCGGGCGATGACAATGACAGTTTCGACGTTGCCGGCCGTGGCGAACTCCAGCTGGGCGTTCTGATCGAAACCATGCGCCGCGAAGGGTTCGAATTGTGCCTTGGCCGCCCCAAGGTGCTATTCCGTGAAGAGAACGGGCAAAAGCTCGAGCCGATCGAAGAAGTCATCATCGACGTCGACGACGAATATTCGTCCGTGGTCGTCCAGAAGCTCACCGAGCGCCGTGGCGATCTTGTCGAAATGCGGCCCTCGGGCGCCGGTCGTACCCGCGTCCGGCTTTACGTTCCCACCCGTGGATTGATCGGCTATCAGGGCGAATTGCTGTCCGATACCCGCGGCACGGCAATTTTCAACCGCGTATTCCACGAATATTCGGCGTTCAAGGGCCCGCTGCCCATGCGCCGCACCGGCGTTCTGATTTCCAACGCCACCGGCCAGGCCGTGGCCTATGCGCTGTTCAACCTCGAAGATCGTGGCCCGATGCTGATCGATCCGGGCGTGGACGTTTACGAGGGCATGATCGTTGGCGAGCACAATCGCGAGAACGATCTCGAAGTGAACGTGCTTAAAGGCAAGCAGCTCACCAATATCCGCACCACGTCAAAAGACGAGGCGATCCGGTTGACCCCGCCCAAAAAGCTCAGTCTCGAACAGGCGCTCAGCTATATTGCCGATGATGAATATGTCGAGGTCACGCCCAACTCGGTGCGGCTGCGCAAGATTTATCTCGACCCCCATGATCGCAAGCGCGCTTCGCGTGCCGCGGCAGCAGAAGCTGCGGCCAGCTGAGCGCTGCAAGCGCTCCAAGTTGATTTGGCATTGACGCGGAGCGGGCCTATATTAAGGGCCCGCTCTGCCCATGTTTTCAAGAGGTGCCGTCATGAGCGATACTTCGACCAAGCAACGCACACAGACCAAGCTCAAGACCGCGCGGCCCAAGCTGCACAAGGTCATCCTCATCAATGATGATTACACGCCGCGCGATTTTGTGGTGAAGGTCCTTGAATCGGTTTTCCGGCTCGGCGAGCCGCAAGCGGAATCGATCATGATGACCGCGCACCAGAAGGGCGCGGCGGTCATTGCGGTTTACACCAAGGAAATCGCCGAGACCAAGGCAGATGAAGCTATCGAGCTCTCCCAGCAGTTCGGCTTCCCGCTGATGGTCACGACCGAGCCCGAGGAATAGGGCCCGGTCGCAGGGTCATCAATACCACTCGCCGCGCACCACTTCAGTACCGCCGCCGGCTTCATCCATCAGCAATTGCTCGAACAGATCGATGTCGCTGTCCCTGTAGTGATAGGGATAGACATAGGTTGGCAGGAAGGCCGCCACGCCTGACGCTGCCTGTTCCTCGCTCATTGTGAACGGCAGGTTCATGGGCACGAAGGCAACCGAAATGTTTTCGAGGGCGCGCATTTCGGGAATGTCTTCGGTGTCCCCGGCAATATAGACGCGCTTTCCGCCGATGGTGAGGATATAGCCATTGTCGCGGCCCTGTGGGTGATATTGCAGCCGGTCCTCGGTGGTGTTGTAAGCCGGGATCGCCTCGATGGAGATATCGCCGAAACTGTCGCTGTCGCCATTGGCCATTTCGCGGGCGTTGGATGCCAGTGCTTCAGGCAACATGGCAAAGACCGCCGGATTGGCAATGATTTCGGTCCCTTCGACCACAAGCGCCTCAAGCGTGGGCAGGTCGAAGTGGTCGCCGTGCTCATGGGTAATGAGGATCAGGTCAGGAGGCGGCAGGTCGGAATAGAGTTCGGCTCCGCCAACCGGATCGACATAGATCACACCTGAGGGGGTCTCGATGACCAGCGAGGCGTGCGAGATCGGGTGGATGAAAAAATCACCCGCGTCGGACGGATAGAGATCGCCTTCGGGCTGCTGGCCGAAAGCCGTGCGGGGCAGGATGGTGGTAACACCAAGCGCGGCGAGGGTGGATAATCCAAGGCCAAGTGTTTGTCGGCGGTTGATGGGCATGGTCGCGTCCTCCAGGCTGCAATGTTGCTCAACCACTATAAACGTTGGAGCCCGGGAAATGATCGCCAGCTGACATTCACAATGGCGCGAGCCTCGCATGCGAAGAAAACTGATCTCGATTTCGCCGGTATTTGCCTGTTAATCTGACCTTAACATGTGAGACGCGGGCCGTGGCCCAGGGGATTTTCAATGCCGAGCCAGAACAACGCCGCCCGCATCGGGCAGACGATCAAGGGTCTTGAAACCACAACGCGCTTTGCCCTGGCGGTCCTCGCGCTGGCCAGCGGGGTCTATACCTATCTGGGGGTGAGGGGCCTTCTGGATGGCGACGCCAATTTCGTGTTTTTCGCAGCGATCATCTATTCGGCGGCCGTATCGGTCGGCATTTATGTGTTCTGGAGCTATATGATGCGGTTCCTGCCGCTCATGCGCACCATGAGCCAACGGCTCGCGATGACGGTGGTCATGGCGCTGGGCTCTGTGATGATCGTCGCCATGAGTTCCTGGCTCAATGCCGCAGCCCTTGCCGGCTCGGCGGCGCTCGAACAGCACATGGCGGTGACGCTGGAAGATTATACCGGCGATCTTGATGCTGCCCATGCCAATGCACTGGGCGCGCAATCGCTTCTGCCCGACGTGCAACGCGCGTCCGAACGATTTGCCACGCTGGCCGATGAGGAACGCAGCGGCGGTGCGCTGACCGGCTCGGCGGGCTCGGGATCGGTCGTGCAGCTTTTGAGCCAGATGAGTTCGCAGATGAATTCGCTGGGCACTTCGATTTCGAATTCGCAAGCGCGGGTCAACGAATTGTTCCAGACCGGCTCGGAACGGCTCAGCGCGATGCGGGAATTGGTGTCAGCGCCGGGCGCCGTGCAGCCGCGTGCCGATGAGTTCGCCGCCGAGATTGTCGCTCTGACCGGGGTCATCGCCGCCTTGCAGGAAACATCGGTCGCGCCGTCTGTGGCGCGTGCTGCCGAAGATCTTTCGCTGGGGTTCATCGCTCCCGTCGCCGATGGACTAAGCGCCGGGCTCGTGGTGCGTCAGGACGCGGCCATGGCCAATATCCGCGAGGCGGTGTCGGCCCAGTCGACGGCGCTCAGCGAGGCGGCGCAGGCAATCATCAACCAGCCGCGCGTCGAACCGCGCCGGTTCGTTCCACTTTCGAGCGCCGAGGCCGTGCTGCGCTATGCTTCCGATTTCCTGCCCTCATGGGCGGGCGCTATATCCATCGACCTTTTGCCGGTCGTTCTGGTTCTGCTGCTGGTGGTGGCCCACGAGGCCATGCGGCGCGACGCCGAGGCGCTTGATGACGCGGAAACGCTGACCGCCGCCGACATGATGCGGGCCGTGGCGCTGCACAACCAGATGATGGCGAGCGCGGTATCGACCGAACGGGTTGAGCCGAAAGACCAACCCGAGGACGAGCCGCTCGTCGAGCCTGAACCAGCGGAGCGCGCCGAGGCAGATGAAGCGTCCAGCACCGAAACCGAGAACGATACCGTCACGACAATTCCCGCCTTTCAGCGCAAGCGAGGCGACGGGCCAGTCCGGTCATGAGCAGCCTTGAAACACCGACGCCGCGAAAAAGCGCGGCCAGAGCGGTCGTTGAAAGGATCGCGGCAGTCGAGGATGGCGCGATCCTCAAGACCGTGTTCTTTGCCATGCTGGCTGGTGCGGCATGGGTCCTGGCGAACGATTATTTCGAGCTCAATGCCAGCCGGCCCGGTGATCTGGCGGTAACGCCGGGAGACCCGATGCTCCCGGCCGTCGATCGACCCGAAATCGATCCGGACAATCCGGCCTATCGGCCGCTCGAACACATCACGACGCCGCCCGAGCAGCTTGCCGAACCGCTCTCGATCGAGTTGGTCGGCGGCGGTGTGCTCATGCTTTCGGGAACCATCGTTCCGGGTGCCGCCACAAGCTTTGCCGGTGAGATCGAGAGACGGGGCGACTATGTTGAGACCGTAGCGCTCAATTCGCCGGGCGGATCGGTGGAGGACGCGCTGGTCATCGGAAGGCTGATCCGGGAGAACGGTTTTGATACGGCGGTTGGCGATGGTGCCTTGTGCGGCTCGTCGTGTCCGCTGGTGCTGGCCGGCGGCGTCGAGCGCATCATATCGGACAATGCGGCGGTCGGAGTGCATCAGATTTATGCCGGGGCTGGAGGCGACGATGTCGGCTCGGCCCAGGCCATGTCCGATGCGCAATCGGTGACGGCGCGTATCGCGCGCTATCTTGGGGAAATGGGCATCGACCCGCTGGTGTGGATCAACGCCATGGAAACGCCCCCCGACCGGCTCTATTTCCTGACGATGGACGAAATGGAGCAAACCCGGCTGGCCGCTACGTCGGGTCCGAGTTGATCTTATCCATGTCGGATTGTGGAGACGCCGAAGCTGGAGCTGGCGGCCAGGCGAACACAATTGCCGCCGGCTTTCTCGGCCTCATCGAGCGCCCATAATCCGCGGGCCAGCATATCGGCATAGACCTCTCCTTTTTCGCGCTCGGTAATCCCGATGCTGAGCGTAATCGGCCGGTCAGGCTCGCTCAGGCTTTCGATGGCCGCCACGCGCAGGCTTTCCGCCGCCTGCCGGGCCGCCATGAGATTGGTCCGTGGCGAAAGCACAGCGAAATCACGGTCGGCCATTCGCCCCACCAACGCATCGCGGGGCACATAGTCGCCAATCAGCGCGGCGAGGGCCTTGATGGGTGGAATGGCTGTCCGCTGGGGTGCCGGCAGGTTCAATGCGATCAGGGTCAGGGTCAGATCGGTTCTCTCGGACGTCTCGGTCTGGGCCAGAGCCAGGGCACGCCTCTCCGCGTGGGTGGTAAAGCCAACGCGATTGAGCAGGCCCGTTTCGGCATCCCGTTCGGCCTTTTGGATCAGGCGCCCGGCGGTGTCGCTGAGCATAAGCGCCAATCCGCCTGTTGCCAGGATCAGCAGCAGGACGGCGCCCGATGCTGTTGAAAGCCCCGCATAGACAGTGCCGGAAAAGCCCGCGGCGGAGGCGCCAACGCCACCGACCCAGAGCGCGAGGAACGGCTTGGCCAGAAAATGGGCCGCCAGGGCCAGGAAGAGCCAGATGAACAGCCAGTCGAATGCCGTCTTTGATGTTGCGCGCCAGATGACCGACAGCGAGAGCAGGCTCAAAAGCGCATAGGGAAGCTGGTAGAGAAGCTGGCGCACGAAATCCTCGCGCGGCAGGTCGAGAATGAGCCAGTAGAGCAGGGCTGATGCCGTTACGATGGCCCATCCGCCGCCCAGGTGAAGATCCACCCGGTAGCGGATGGCGAGGCCGTAGGCGACGAGAACGAACATTGCGACCATGGCGAGCGCGATCACCATGCGGGTCGGGCCAGGATAAAAACCCGTTGTCAGCACGATCTCGCCGAGAAAGCTGACGGCGGCAGCGGCGAATGCCCAGGAGAACCAGAGAGCCCCGCGATTTTTGGGGTCAAAGCGCGCCAGGGCAAAAAATGCCCCCGCTTCGATCGTGCAAAGGGCGACGATCACCCAGAATACAAGCAGCGCGCCGGTCATAGTTTCTTCGTCCAGACATTCGTTGGCGCCCCTTTTTCATGGGCGTCCAGCAGGTCATTGTGCCACGCCACCAAAGACCCGGCCAAATGGGGTAACCTGTTCGGCATGGCTCTGCCAAGCCCATGTTTCTCGCAACGGTTCGTGCGGCGTCCTCGTTGTCGGTTCAAAAGGAGCGATTGGAGGAACGGAAAATGGCAAAGGTGCTCAGTGAACTTCAGGATATCAAGGAATGGACGGAGGCCCGCGGCGGAAATCCGATCATGGCCGATATGCCGGACGTCGGCGGCAGGGAGCAGCATCTTTTGGGCCTGACATTCGATCAGCACATGCTCAATGCCGATGCAAACGAGGGGCCCGACAGGCCGGGTGCCCATTTCGATCTCGTGGATTGGGACGCCTGGTACCTGGCCCTCAAGGCTCAGGACCTCGTCCTTGTGGTCGATGACGATCTCGAAGGCGACACCTACGCCGATTATCGCTTCATGAGCCGGGGAGAGGCCGAGAGCCGGTAAAGGTCACCGCAAGCCGTCGTCTTTTTTCTGCCGGCTCCCGAACCGTAAAAGTGCGCTCACTATTACTGGGAGCCGTCGATGGCATACATGTCGTCGTCGGACAGGCCGAAATGGTGGCCGATCTCGTGAACGAGAACGTGCGTCACGATTTCCCCCAGCGTATCGGTGTGCTCGGCCCAATAGTCGAGAATCGGCCGGCGATAGAGCCAGACCCTGTTGGGCATCTGGCCGGTATGGGGGACGATGCCGTCCTCGGTCATCCCGATCCCTTCGAACAACCCCAACAGATCGAAGGGGCTTTCGAGGTCCATATCCTTGCAGATCTCTTCAGTCGGAAATTCGGCGACCCGGCATTCGACGCCGCGTGACATCGATCTGAAAGGTTCGGGCAGCGCTTCGAGCGCCTTTATTGCCAGTGCCTCGATATCATCGAGCGAGGGAGCCGCCAGTGGCCCCCACAGGTTTGCGTCGCCCTGAGACGGTTCAGCCATCAGGCCGTTGGCCACTCACGAATATCGACGAAATGACCCTTGATGGCCGCGGCGGCGGCCATGATGGGCGAGACCAGATGCGTGCGGCCCTTGAAGCCCTGCCGGCCCTCGAAATTGCGGTTCGAGGTCGAGGCGCAGCGCTCGCCCGGTGCCAGCTTGTCGGCGTTCATGGCCAGGCACATCGAGCAGCCCGGTTCGCGCCAGTCGAACCCGGCTTCGATGAAGATCTTGTCGAGCCCTTCGGCCTCTGCCTGCGCCTTTACCAGGCCCGAGCCGGGAACAACCATGGCATTGACGCGCGGATGAACCTTGTGGCCGGCAACGATCGCCGCCGCGGCCCGCAAATCCTCGATGCGCCCATTGGTGCACGAGCCCAAAAATACCCGGTCGAGTTCGATATCGGTGATTTTCGTGCCGGCCGTGAGCCCCATATAATCGAGCGCGCGCTTTTTGGAGGCGCGGCGGTTGGCGTCGGCGATGTCATCGGGGTTGGGAATGGCGCCGGTCACCGAGATGACGTCTTCGGGGGAAGAGCCCCACGAAACGATCGGGGGCAGATTGGCCGCGTCGAGCACCACTTCCTTGTCAAACGTGGCGCCCTCGTCGGTATAGAGCGATTTCCAGTAGTCGAGAGCCATGTCAAAGGCCTTGCCCTTTGGCGCACGGGGGCGATCCTTGACATAGGCAAAGGTCTTTTCGTCGGGCGCGATCAGCCCGGCGCGGGCGCCGCCCTCAATCGTCATGTTGCAGACCGTCATGCGGCCTTCCATGGACAATTCGCGGATGGCCTGGCCGGCAAATTCGATGACATGGCCATTGCCGCCGGCGGTGCCGATTTCGCCGATGATGGCCAGGATGATGTCCTTGGCGGTCACCCCGTCCGGCAGCGAGCCGTTGACGGTGACACGCATGTTCTTGGCCTTGGACTGAATCAGGGTCTGGGTGGCCAGAACATGCTCGACTTCGGAGGTGCCGATGCCGTGCGCCAGCGCGCCGAACGCCCCGTGGGTCGAGGTGTGGCTGTCACCGCAGACAATGGTCATGCCGGGAAGCGTGAAACCCTGCTCGGGGCCCACGATGTGGACGATGCCCTGGCGCATATCCAGTTCGTTGTAATATTCGACGCCGAAATCGACCGCGTTCTTGGCCAGCGTATCGACCTGGATTTTCGATTCCGGGTCGTCGATTCCGTGCGTTCTGTCGGAGGTGGGAACGTTGTGATCGACCACGGCCAGCGTGCGCTCGGGCGCGCGCACCTTGCGGCCGGCCAGGCGTAGACCCTCGAACGCCTGCGGGCTCGTGACTTCGTGGACGAGGTGGCGGTCGATATAGAGAATGGCGGTGCCGTCCTCATTATATGCGACAACGTGGTCGTCCCAGATCTTGTCATAGAGGGTCTTTGCGCTCATCGGGCGATCAATCCATATCTCGTGAGGTATCCGTACCAGCGGGTACGGTTGGCTGTTTTACGCCCGCAACCCCGGTTGGGTCAAGAGTTGCGGGCCAAGGATTGATGCACAGGCGATGGGGCCGGGTTCAGCCCTTGTTGGCCAGTTCCATTGACTCAAGGATCATCTTGCGTGCGTCTTCGACACCGCCGATCCGGTCGATCTTGGCCCATTTGCCCGGCTCGAGATCCTTGTAGTGCATGAAGAAGTGCTTGACGCGCTCGATCTGGATCTCGGGCAGGTCGGTCACATCGTGGATGCCGTCATACATGCGGGTGAGCTTGGAAACCGGTACGGCGAGGATTTTTTCGTCCTGTCCGCCATCGTCTTCCATGAACAATACGCCGACCGGGCGCGAACGCACGATTGCGCCGGGAACCAGCGGGCGGGAATTGAGAACGATCACGTCGAGGGGGTCGCCATCGCCGCACAAGGTGTGGGGAACAAAGCCGTAATTGCCCGGATAGCGCATCGGGGTATAGAGAAACCGGTCGACGAACAGCGCACCCGATGCCTTGTCGATCTCGTATTTGATCGGCTCGCCGCCCAGGGGCACTTCGATGATGACGTTGAGGTCTTCGGGCGGGTTCTTGCCTACGGGGATCGCGTCGATATTCATTTTGCCGTTCAATCCTGAACTTGTGGGGGAGGAGGAGTCCGGCAGCTTTTTGCCTATCGGGCAAGCCAAATGCAAGGTGTTTCGGGATCGTGGCGTGGCGAACATGACGGGCTCGCCATAAGAGAGCCCGTCATGGGAGTGTCATCTGAGAAGGCCTAGCTCCGGGCCAGGTCGCTCAACAGCCCTGCGGCGACCGAGAGGCGTGATATCGTCAGGTCGCCGGCGATCAGATCGGCCACCGTTTCGCCCATACGGGCAATCGTGGCTCCATGCGGCGCCTTCCAGGCCGCGATCCGATCCTCGACCGGTCCATCGCCGGACGACAGGATGTCGGCTGCCAGATCGCGCAGGCCCCGGGTCAGATTGGCCAGTGCCCTGTCGATCGCCATGCGATCGAACCTGTCAGCGGCATCGATGGCCGCGCCCTGTTCGGTCAGCCGGCCCAGCCTGAACATTTCGATCACCGCAAACATCGCCTTTGCCGCATCGAGCACGTCGGCCTTGCATTTATGGGCGACGAGCACCGCGTCGGGCGCGAGCGAAAGCACGGAAAGCGCAGCGATGGATCGGGCAAGATCGGGCGGCGTGCCGCCGGCTTCAAAGCCCTGTTCCTGGGCGGCGATCGCCTCGGCGAGAAAGGGGGAAACCAGATCGGAAAGCGAGGCTCTTATCGTCGATATGCCGGCACGATAGCGCTCGATCATATCGGAAAGCCCGCCGGAAAAGTCCTCATTGCGCAGGAACCAGAGCGCCATGCCAACCTGCAGGCCTTGAACCTCGGCATAAAGCGCGAGCTGGGTATCTCCGGAAATGGTTGTATCGAGCGCATCGATTGCCGCGTTGAGACCGGCCAGATCGAAACTGTCGCGGGCCGCTGCATAGGCAAAGGCCACGGCACCCGGCTCGGCGGCGGTGATCGATGTCAGGCGTGTTACGAAAGCCGGTCCACCGCGATTGATCATGGCGTTGGAGAGCACCGTGGCGATCACCTCGCGGCGCAGCCGGTGGTTCTCGATGGTCTGGGGGTAGCGTGATTTGAGCGTTTCGGGGAAATAACGGAACAGCTCGCGCGCCAGGTAGGGATCGTCGGGGACCGGGGATGCAAGCAGATCGCCGTAGAGCGTCAGTTTGGCGTAGGCGAGCAGCACGGCCAGTTCGGGCCGGGTCAGGGCCGCCCCGCTGGCGGCGCGTTCGGCCAGCGTCGCATCGTCGGGCAGATATTCGACGGTCCGGTTGAGTTCGCCTGCCGTCTCGAGTTCGTCAATGAAATCGACAAGATCGGGAAAGTCGGCCATGCCGCGCCGCTGGGCGAGCGACAGGGCGAGAGTCTGGAGATAATTGTTGCGCAGGCAAAGCTCGGCGACCTCATCGGTCATTTCGGTGAGGAAAGCGTTGCGGTCCTCTATGGCCAGAGAGCCCGAGCGCACCATGTCGGACAGCGCGATCTTGATGTTGACCTCAAGGTCGGACGAATTGACGCCGGCCGAATTGTCGATGGCGTCGGTGTTGATGCGCCCGCCGTTCAGTGCATATTCGATGCGCCCGAGTTGGGTGAGACCCAGATTGGCGCCTTCACCGATCACTTTGGCGCGCACCGCCTGTGCAGGTACGCGAATGGCGTCATTGGCCTTGTCGCCAACCGAGGCGTCGGTTTCCTCCGTGGCGCGGATGTAGGTGCCGATGCCGCCAAACCAGAGCAGATCAACATCGGCCCTCAAGATCGCCGACATGATTTCACTTGGCGAGGCACTGACCCCGGTGAGGCCGAGAAGCGTCTGCATCTGGGGTGAAAGCGGGATGGATTTGGTCTGGCGCGAAAACACCCCGCCACCTTCGGAAATGAGCGCGGTATCGTAATCCTGCCAGCTCGAGCGCGGCAGCGCGAACAGTCGCTCGCGCTCTGTGAAGCTTTTTTCGATATCGGGATCGGGATCGATGAAGATGTCGCGGTGATCGAAGGCGGCAACCAGCCGGATTTTCGGCGACAGCAGCATGCCGTTGCCGAAAACGTCGCCGCTCATGTCGCCGACGCCGGCAACCGTGAACGCCTGCGTCTGGATGTCGATGTCGATTTCGCGGAAATGGCGTTTGACGGCCTCCCAGCCGCCGCGGGCCGTAATGCCCATCTTCTTGTGGTCGTATCCGGCCGATCCGCCCGAAGCAAAGGCGTCGCCCAGCCAGAAATCGCGGGATTGGGATATGGCGTTTGCCGTGTCGGAAAAGCTCGCGGTACCCTTGTCGGCAGCGACGACGAGATAAGGATCGTCCCCGTCGCGCCTGAAAATCTCCTCGGGCGGCAGGACCGTGTCTCCGATCAGGTTGTCGGTCACATCGAGCAGGCTGGAAACGAAAATCTTGTAGCAGGCGGTGCCTTCGGCCAGGAAGGTGTCGCGGTCGGGATTGGCCGGCATGAGCCGGGGGACGAACCCACCCTTGGCGCCGACCGGCACGATCACCGCGTTCTTGACCATCTGGGCCTTGACCAGCCCGAGGATTTCGGTGCGGAAATCCTCGGCGCGGTCCGACCAGCGCAAGCCGCCACGGGCAATTGGCCCGCCGCGCATGTGGATGCCCTCGACGCGCGGGGAATAAACGAAAATCTCGCGCCACGGCCTTGGCTGGGGGATGCCTTCGAGCCGGGTCGCGTCGAATTTTATGGCGAGCGCCGGGCGCGGCTTGCCCTCGATCCGCTGATAGAGGTTTGTGCGCACGCTCGCTTCGATCAGATTGAGCAGTCGCCGGATGATCCGATCCTCGTCGATCGAGGCGATGGTTTCGAGTCCGGCCGAGATTTCGGCGCGCAGGGCCTGGGCCGCCGCTTCCCGGTCGGCGTCGAGATGGGGATCATGCAGGGTGTGGAACAATTCGACCAACGCGCCGGCGGTGGCCGGGTGCGCTGAAAGCGCCGTCCAGATATAGGTTTGCGACCAGGCGATGCCGACCTGTTTGAGATAGCGCCCCAGGGCGCGCAAGATGGCGACATCGGTGTGGCCGAGGCCGGCGCTCAGGGTCAGCCGGTTATAGCCGTCATTTTCCACGAGCCCGCTGGAGACCGCGAGAATACCATCCTCGATGCGCCGCGCGCTCTCGCCCAGGTCGATTTCCGTGCCATTGGTGGTCTTGATCGCCATGGCATGCAGAAAGCGCGGCTGCGGTCCGAGCGGGTGGATGGTGTAGGTGCGCTCATCGATCACCGAAAAACCGAAATTTTCCAGCATCGGCACGCGGGCCGACAGCGGAATGGGATCGGCTCTGTGATAGACGTTGAGCGTCAGACTGGAGGGTCCGTCGGTTCCCCGGCTCAACCGCACGGCAAGCGGATTGTCCGGTCCCAGCGCCTTGAACACGGCAATATCGTCAAGGGCATCGGCGTGCGAGTGGGCGACCTGGTAGTCGGCGGAAAAGGCGCTGGCATAATCGGCGATTTCGCCGGGCCGGGGCGCCGCCGAAAGCAGGCGGTCCGCAAAGGTACGGGTCAACTCGGAAATTTCGCTTTCCAGCGCCTCGCGGTCGGGGCGCGGCGTGGGGCCGCCATTGCGTCCGATAATAAAATGCACGCGCGCCAGATCGCCCTCGGGAAAGTCGGGGGCAAAGGCAGAAACGCGCCCGTCATAGCGGCTGGCCAGATGATCGCCGATCCGGGCTCGGACATTGGAATCGAAGCGGTCGCGCGGCAGGTAAACGAGAACCGAAACGAAATTGTCGAACCTGTCGATGCGGGGCAGAACCCGCACGCGCGGCCGGTCGGGCAGGGTGGCGATCACATTGGCGAATTCGAAAAGCTCGTCCTCGGAGATCTGGAACAGCTCGTCACGCGGATAATTGTCGAGCGTGTTCATCAGCGCCTTGCCCGCATGCGAGCGCGGATCGAACCCGGACCGGGCCATCACCCCGGCGATCTTGCGCCGGACCAGAGGGACCTCGCTCACAGGCGTGGCGAGCGAAGCGGAGGTAAACAGGCCCAGAATGCGCAACTCACCGGTGATCGTGCCGTCCGCATCGAAGGTCTTGATGCCCACATAGTCCATATGCACGCGCCTGTGGACAAGCGAACGGCGATTGGCCTTGGTGACCATCAGCGGCTCGTCGGTGTCCAGAAACGCCAGATGCTGTTCATTCATATGGACGTATCGCGTACCCTGACGCAGATAGCGATAATCGGGGTCACGCAGAATACCCAGCCCCGATCCCTCGAGCGGAACCAGTGTCTGCTCCCCGTCTTCACCTGTCAGCTGGTATTGGCGCATGCCAAGGAAGGTAAAATTGTGGTCGGCCAGCCAGGCGAGAAAATGGATCGCCTCGGTCAGCGCCTGCTCGCGCATGGCCGGCGGGTGCGAGCGATAGGCAACGACGGCGGTGCGCAGACGCTCGAGCATGTCGCGCCAGTCGACGACCGCGGCGCGCACCTGCGCCATGGTCTGGGTCAGTTCCTCGGAAATGACAGAGAGCGAGTGGAGATCGGAGGGCGTATCGATATGGATCTGGAGCACGCTTTCCTTGCGGGCACCTTCTGCCTCCTCGATCACCTGCCAGGGGGATGTTGTATCATCGACCGCAACCGTTGGATGGGTCATGAACCGGATCGAGCCGCCGGCGGCCCGGACCGCCGCCAGCGCCGAATCGACGATAAACGGTGTATCGGCCGAATAGATGTCGATAATGGTTATCCCCGACACGATCGCCGCGTCGGGCGTCCAGATGCGGATATCGGCCTTGCCGGGGGTGCGTTTGCCGATATGGGAGAAGGTCGTGGCCAGAAGCGCTTCGAGCGTTTGCGCCGGATAGAGCAGCAGATCCTGCTCGTCGGCCGAGCGCAGCGCGTTGGTGACGAACCGCGCCAGAGCGGGCTTTTCGGATCTCAGGGCGATCAGGCGGTCGCGCCAGGGGCGCAGGGTTTCCGTGGTATCGATCATCTCCCGGCGTCCCTCAACGTTTTCCGGTATGGTGGAGAGCTTATGCCCTTGCTGGCGGAAAGCCAATATCAGCTTTAGGATTCAAGGACATAAGACGATGGTATCTGTCAGCCTCGCTGCCCTTTTCGCATGTGATCCGTCCGTCTAACGCAAAGAGCCGGGCAGGGTTGCCCGGCTCTTTGTGATTTGTGTCCCGCTTTTTCTAATGAAGCACGGCCAAAAGCAGCAGCGCCATTATATTGGTTATCTTGATCATCGGATTGACGGCGGGGCCGGCGGTATCCTTGTAGGGATCGCCCACGGTGTCGCCGGTCACCGAAGCCTTGTGGGCCTCGGAACCCTTGTAATGGGTCTGGCCGGTCGAATCGGTGAACCCGTCTTCGAAGCTCTTTTTGGCGTTGTCCCAGGCACCGCCACCCGCCGTCATGGAGATGGCGACAAACAGGCCCGTTACGATCACGCCTAAAAGCATGGCGCCCAGCGCGGCAAAGGCAGCGGCCTTGCCGGCGATTACAAGGATCACCCCGAACACCACGAGCGGTGAAAGCACAGGGAGCAACGAGGGGACGATCATTTCCTTGATCGCGGCCTTGGTCAGCATGTCGACGGCCCGGCCATAATCGGGCTTTTCGGTGCCCGCCATGATGCCGGGCTTTTCGGCAAATTGCCGGCGCACTTCGACCACCACCGACTGCGCGGCGCGGCCCACGGCGGTCATGGACATGCCGCTGAACAGGAACGGCAACAGGCCGCCGAACAACAGGCCGACGACGACATAGGGATCGGCCAGCGAGAAGCTGATCTCACCGACGCCGAAATAGAAGTCGCCCTCGACTGCCTCGCCGATGAAATAGGCCAGATCCTGGGTATAGGCGGCAAACAGCACCAGCGCGCCAAGGCCGGCCGAACCAATGGCATAGCCCTTGGTCACGGCCTTTGTGGTGTTGCCCACCGCGTCGAGCGCGTCGGTGTTCTTGCGCACTTCATCGGGCAGCCCGGCCATCTCGGCAATGCCGCCGGCATTATCGGTCACCGGCCCGAAGGCGTCCAGTGCCACGATCATGCCGGCCAGGGCCAGCATGGTGACCACCGCCACTCCGATGCCGAACAGCCCGGCCAGGGAATAGGTGACGATGATGCCCGCGATGATGACCAGAGCGGGCAGGGCCGTGGATTCGAGCGAAACCGCGAGGCCCTGAATCACATTGGTGCCATGCCCGGTGATCGAGGCTTCGGCGATCGAATTGACCGGGCGCCGGCCGGTGCCGGTGTAATATTCGGTGATCCAGATGATCAGCCCGGTGATGACCAGCCCGGCCACGCCGCAGCCATAGAGTGCCCAAGGGGTGAATGTGATATCCCCGACCGCGATGGACCGGCCCATGTCGCCAAAGATCAGCCACATCACCGGAACCAGTGCGATGAGCGAAAGAACGCCAGTAGCGATGACGCCCTTGTAGAGCGCGCCCATGATGTTGCCCGAGGCGCCGAGCTTGACGAAATAGGTCCCGGCAATCGAGGTCAGAACGCACACCCCGCCAATGGCGAGAGGCAGCACCATGCCGATCAGTCTCAGATCGAGCGGCAGGATGATCGCGGCCAGCACCATGGTGGCAACGATGGTCACCACATAGGTTTCGAACAAGTCGGCGGCCATGCCGGCGCAGTCGCCGACATTGTCACCCACATTGTCGGCGATGGTGGCGGGGTTGCGCGGATCGTCCTCGGGGATGCCCGCTTCGACCTTGCCCACCATGTCGCCGCCCACGTCGGCGCCCTTGGTAAAGATGCCGCCTCCAAGCCGGGCGAAAATGGAAATCAGCGAGGCACCGAAGCCCAGAGCGACAAGCGCGTCGATGACGGTCCGGTCGGTCGCCTCGAACCCCATGGCCAAAAGAGCGAGGAAATAGACTGTGACGCCCAACAGGCCCAGTCCGGCAACGAGCAGTCCGGTCACCGCACCCGATTTGAACGCCAGGTCCAGCCCGCCGGCCAGAGAGGTCGTTGCCGCCTGGGCGACCCGCACATTGGCACGGACGGAAACGTGCATGCCGATGAACCCGGCAGCGCCCGAGAGGACCGCGCCGATCAGAAATCCGATTGCCGCATAGATGCCGAGCAGGAGCCAGGCAACGACAAGAATGACGACGCCGACAATGGCGATGGTTGTGTACTGGCGCTTGAGATAGGCGGTGGCGCCTTCGCGGACCGCGGCGGAAATCTCCTGCATGCGGGCGCTGCCGGCATCGGCGGCCAGAAGCGAACGCGTGGTCACGATGCCGTAGACGACCGACAGGACGCCACAGGCAATAATCAGCCATAAGGCCAAAGTCATAGTGGTATTCCCCTCACTTTGCGTCCGGATCGACGCTTCGGGAGGATCGGCACGAGGTCCGCGCTCCCGATACGGTCCGGTCTACTTCCCTTCTTCCCCGCCACCAAAAGTTCCTCTCCCCCGGCGACAGCAAAGACCCGCATTTTATTGCGGCCGGGACCGAGGATGGCCCAAGTTTATCCCAGTGGCAATCCTCTAATCTTGCGCTCTATTTTGGTCAGTATTGCTGGCTTATTTACAGTTACGGGCTTGAAACCCAACGGAGTTCGCCAGGCATCAGTGTTGACCTATTGGTCCGCAAGGCTCTCCAGCATTGCGCAAAGAGTGGCCGGGTCTCCCCGGGCCAGAATCACTTTGGTCCGGCTGGTCTGGCCGCTGGAAAGCGTGAGGGCGGATTTGGGCAGGGAGAGGGCTTTGGCCAGAAGGGCGATGACCGCCTTGTTGGCCGCGCCCTTGTCGGGCGGCGCGCAGACGCGAACGGCCAGCGCACAGCTTCCGTCAGCGCGGGTCCGTGCGCCTTCGAGCCTGTCGGCGCTGGCATTGGGTGTGACGCGCAGCGTGATCCGCGCGCCATCGGGAACGAGGGTGAAAAAGGAAGGGCGGCTCACAGCCCCTGCATGGCGACCTGTCGCATGAGCGGGTAGAGGATCACCAGCCGGATGAAATAGATCGCCAGGAACAGAACGATCGGGGAGATGTCCAGGCCGCCGAAATTGGGCAGCAGGCGCCGGATGGGCGCGAGCAGCGGGTTGGTCAATTGCCAGAGCATATTGGCGATCGTCGCGACCAGCTGGTTGGACATGTTGAGGATGTTGAAGGCCAGAAGCCAGCTCACGATCACCTGGGCGATCATGATGAAGATGACGAGGCTCAAGACCACGTCGACAAATTGTAAAAGCCCAAACAGCATTGGCGGTCCCTTTATGCAATCGGTTCTATATAGAACGCGAAACGCCTTATGGAAATGGGTGTGGCGATCTGATGGCCGCACCTGTCCCCGGCAAAGAAAAAAGGCCCGCCTCAATTACGCGAGGGTCGGGCCTTTGCAAGAGTTCGCCCGGTACGCAACACACAAAGATCCGGACAGGGGCACACAATGCACAGACCGTGCCAGAATGCCGGTTACCCAATATGGGGCGTATGGTGCGCGATTTGATTCAATATGTAGAAATCTGCCGCATCGAGACGGTAAAGGTTTTGCATTCTGCAACGCACGAGATTTGCAAATTGCAAAAATTCACGCCGTCTCGTCGCTGTCGGTATTGAGGTCGGGCGGGGTGGTTGGCCGCTTTGCCTGATTGCGCAGGATGGTGCGCTGGCGCGATGAAACGCCGATCAATTCGGCCACGCGCCAGACCATGTTGTCCTCGAGCTCGTGATTGGTGTCATCGGCAAACACCACCTGCCACATCATGCGGATGATCTCGATCTTTTCGGGTTCTTCGAGCTGGGAGAGTTTTGAGGTGAACTGGTAGAAATCGACAGCGTCGCGGTCGCGACGGCGGGCCTCGGCCATGATGCGTTTCACCTCGGATTCATCGAGGCCATAATGGTCCTTGAGCGCATTGGCGATGGCCTTGGCCTCGATTGGGCTTGCCGAGCCGTCGACCGAAGCGAGATGGACCAGAAGCGCTGCCACCGCAAGGCGCGGATCGGTCGGCTGCGTGGCGCCCTTTTCGGGTTGGCGGAACAGCTTTGCCAGAGAATCGAACATCAAGCGGCACCCCTTCGCGGGCATAAATTCATGAACGGCAAATCCAGGCATCAGACCGATTCCACCGGTTCTGCGCATGATCTAGGGTAAGGACCGTCCATGCCCGGCTCAAGCGATCTTGCGCAGTCGTGAGCAAGGATTTTTTCCATTGTCGTTTGCCTGCCACAGGCAATCTGGAGGTCGTTGTTTTCCGCCGATCGTCGCGATAGGGTCGCCGCGTAAATCAAAGGCTGGCATGGGGGAGGAGCCGGGCACGATGATTGCGGCGTGGGCATTGATTGTGGGCGGGCTGGTGCGTATTGCCGGCGAAGTGCTGGAAATTCTGGCCGGCAGCCATACCGCGCCAAGCAGCGCCCTTGCCGGAGGGGCACTGATCCTGGTCATGATCGGCTTTGTCGGGCTCTGGCCCGAGGCGCGCGAGAGCCGCCTGGCGCGGCTGGCAATCATCATGATCGGGCTGGGCACACTGGGTTTTGCCGGCATTGCCGCATGGTCGGTCAGCCAGGGTACGCTGCCTGTGGGCGTGGTATCGCTCCTGCCGGCCTTTATCGGGGTTGCGGCCGTCACGCTTTTGGGCGCACTGGCCCTTGCCGGTTGGCTGGTGACGTCGGCGCCTTATCCGGCATGGATCGGGATCGTGATGAGCATTTCGATCGCAATGTCGCTGGTGAGCAGTTTTGTCGCGTTCCCAGCGCTCGTCCAACCGCTTATCGATCTGGTTATGGCGTTTACCTTCATTCAGCTCGGGCTTTGCATGCGCGAGCGGCGCGGAATCGGAAATCGTTAATGATCCTTGCTGTCATCCTGCTTTTGGGCTGTGCGCTTTGGGCGCTCGGCGAAGCCATAATGCTCACGGGCGATCAGATCACCGTTCTGGGCGGCTCGATAGCGACGGTCGGGATGACCTTGGCGGGGGCCAGCGTCTGGACGCTCAAGGATTTGCCGGGCATGGCGAGACCGGGCCGAGTGGGGATTGTCCTTTCCGCCTTCGGCGCTTTTTCCTTTGCCATGGTGATGATCATCGTTCTCACCTCGGGGGTGCTGGGAGCGATGGCGGATGGCGTCGTGCGCCATGCCGACATCGTTTTCACCCCCTTTTACCTTCTAGCTCTGGTGTTCGTCGTTGCGGGCATGACGGCGTTCGCCGTTCACTTCAAAAACGCCCCCGGAGCGCCCGCCGTCGCCGCGCTGGTTCCCGCCGGCCTTGCCGGCGGACATCTGATCCGTCTGTTTGCCGCCGATGTGCCGGCCTATCACGAGACGCTTTCAGTGGCGCTTGCGCTCTATCTGGGCTGGCTGGGGGTGCGCCGGATAGCCCTGGCCCGCACCGTACCGCAACCCGGTCGCTGACGCCTGTCTGCCGTCAGGTCAGATCGTGCAGGCCTAGAGCCCGTCGATGGCCGTGGCCAGATCGATATCCTTTTGTGTCACGCGGCCCTTGTCATGGGTCTTGAGCGTGATCTCGACCCGGTTGTAGCTGTTGGACCAGTCGGGGTGATGACCGGCCTTTTCCGCCAGTAGCGCCACCTGGGTCATGAACGCAAAGGCATTGGAAAAGTCTTTGAATTTGAAGCTCTTTTCCAACGCGCCGGTGTCGTTGATCCGCCAGCCGTCAAGTCCGGCCATTGCGGCGTTCGCGTCGAATCCGGTCCGGGCGCTGTCATCTGTCATTTCGCGTTTTCCCTTCCTCGTGGCATTATCGGGGGCATTGTGCCGGTGCGATGGCCTTAACCCTGGGTAAGGACGGAGTGGTCGAACCGGGCTATATTGATTGTAAAGAGGTTCTTTACCACACGGCAACTTCGTGCCTGAAACCGATTGGGCCGCACGACATTGTCAACCTGATGCAAACCCCCAAAAGGGCAGGGTGGTTCCAGCCCAACCTCGCTGAAGCCGGTCAAAAGCAAATGCCGAAGGGCCACAGACATCTGCCCACGCTCGACTATGTCTCGATTGTGGCTTCGCTCTACAAGGACCGACGCGCCATGCTGGTGGGCATGGCGGCGACGATTGTCGGCGTGCTCATGGCCGCGATCAAGACCGACGCGCCTGTGCTTTACGCGGTGGCTTTAGCCTTCGTCCTCTCCACCGCCAAGCGCTATTACAATATGCTTGCGTTCGAAGAGAACCCGCCGGCACCCGATGATCGGGCCGCCGCCCGGTTCTGGGAGCGCCGGCAGACGATCCAGGGCACGATATCGGCCTCCATCTATGGCATCTGGTGCTTTGTTTCCTTTGTTGTGGTGGGCGACCCCTTTGCCGAACTTGTCGCCGTTTCGGTGACCATCGCTGCCATGATCGGCATTGTGACGCGCAATTTCGGCGTGGATCGGATCGTGACGTTGCAGTCGGTGGCCATTTCCATCCCGCTGGCCCTGGGGCTGGTGCTGGTCGGCGATGGCTATCACATGGCGCTTGCGGCGCTTCTGGTCCCCCTGATGGTCAGCTTCAGGTTCCTGGCGGCCGATGTGCGCGGCATGCTTTTGTCGCAGGTTCATGAACGCACGGTCGCCTCGAGGCTGGCGCTTCAACTCGATACGGCGCTCGAAACTATGCAGCACGGGCTGTGCATGCTCGACGAAAACGGAGTGATCGCGCTAGCCAATGACCGTGCGCAGCAAACCTTTGCCGGCATTGCCGGAGGCGCGTGGGTGGGTCGTTCGTTCTCCGACCTGCTCGAAGAAGCGATTGGCAAAAGGGCGTTGCCCGAGACGACGGCGGACCGGCTCAACCGCATGATCATCCAGCAGACGGGCGGCAAGATCGTCATGAAGCTTTCGGGCGATTTTCACTGCGAAGTCACCGTCTCCTCGCGCGAGGACCGTACGGTGCTGCTTTTTGAAAACGTGACCGCCCGTATCCGGGCTCAGGAGCGCATCAACTTCATGGCGCGCTATGACGGGCTGACCGGCCTGCCCAACCGCGCCTATTTTACCGAACAGGTCGAAGCCGATCTGGCCTCCCGCAGGCGGCTGGGACGGCGCGAGCCGGCGCTGCTGGCCATCATCGACCTTGATGATTTCAAGCATGTCAACGATACGCTGGGCCATCTTGCCGGCGACAAGGTGCTCACCGAAACGGCGGCACGCATACAGACGATCATGCACCGCAATTCGCGGCTGGCCCGGCTGGGCGGGGACGAGTTCGTCATCTATCGGGCCCAGGACACTGGCCCTGCGTCGATACAAGCCGAGGCCGAGGCGATCCTTTCGGTGCTGCAGCGGCCCTTCGAGGTCGGCGGGGAGCAGATCGACCTGAGCGCTTCGATCGGCTTTGTCTCGAGTTCGGACTCCCCGATTGCCCTCGACGATCTGATAACCCGGGCCGATCTTGCCCTTTATCGCGCAAAAGAGCACGGCAAGGGTCACTATCAGGCCTTTGTAGAGGAAATGGACAGCGCGTTCCGCTATCGCCAGCGTCTCAAATCCGACCTTGCGATTGCGATCGCGGAGGGGCAACTCCAGCTCGTTTATCAGCCGCTGGTCGAGCTCGGGACACGGCAGGTGGCCGGATGCGAGGCCCTGGCCCGCTGGACCCATCCTGAACTGGGGACGATCCCGCCCGATGTGTTCATCGGTCTTGCCGAGGAGACCGGCCTGATTTCATCGATCACCAAATGGGTGCTCAAGACCGCCACCGCTGAATGCGTCCACTGGCCCGATGCCATTTCCGTCGCCGTCAATGTCTCGGCGCGCGATCTGCGCGGCGAAGATCTGGCGCTGCACGTGGCCGAAGCGCTCGAGGCCAGCGGGCTGGCGCCCGACAGGCTGGAAATCGAGGTCACCGAGACCGCGTTGATCGAAGACCGGGAAGGGGCTGCCGCAAAGCTCGAGGTGCTGGCGGCGAAAGGCATCGGTATCGCGCTCGATGATTTCGGCACGGGCTATTCCTCGCTCTCCTATCTGCACGGCATGGCGTTCTCCAAGCTCAAGATCGATCGCTCGTTTGTTGCCGGCATCGCCACCAGCGAGCGCTCGCTCAAGCTGATGGCCAATGTGGCGCGGCTGGGCCACGATCTCGATCTGGTGCTGGTTGCCGAAGGCGTGGAAACCGAGGAACAGCTCGAAATCATCGCAGATCATACCAATATCGACCAGGTTCAGGGCTTCCTGTTCGGCACGCCTCTGCCGGCCCTTGAAACGCGCGCGTTGATCGCCCGCATGAACCAGACGCGCAGCCGCCCCAAAGCGGTCAAGGGGCGGCGGCCCGCCCTTGTGAGCAAATAGCTGCAAAACCGACCCGGTTTTGACGGCCAGGGCTTTTCTTTATCGTAAAAATTTTACTAACATTGCCCCATTTCGGGTGGTGCCAATGGATGATGCGCAAATCGTAACGCGGTCCAGAACGTCGCGTTTTGCCACGACCCTGATGGATATGCTCGAGCGGGTGGAATATCGCCGCGTCAGGCTCGACGAGCAGTTCGATCCGGTTTACCGCCTGCGCTATGAGGCGTATCGCCGGGAAGACGGCATCGGGGTAAACGCCCAGAAGATCGCCCGCGACCATCTCGATTTCACGGCCAACGCCATGTGCCATGGAGTCTATATCGATGGCGTGCTGGTCTCTTCGATCCGCCTGCATTTCGCAACCGCCCGGCACCGGGAATCGCCTTGCATGCGGATGTATCCCGAGCTGCTCAACACCATGCTCGACGCCGGGAAAACCTATATCGATCCCTCGCGCTTTGCCGCCGACCGCGAGGCAACGCTGGCCATTCCGGCCCTGCCGTTTCTCACCCTGAGGATCGCGGCCATGGCATGCGAATATTATGACGCTGACTATTGCCTTTCGGGGGTACGCGACGAGCATGCGGGGTTTTATAAGCGCGTGTTCGGCTCGCGGGAAATCGCCGGATACAGCCAGTATCCGGGCATGACTTTCCCGGTCAGGCTCTATGCCGCCGAAGTCTCTGACATCCGAAACCGCGTTGCCGATCGCTTCCCGTTTTTCATGTCGACGCCCGAGGAGCGCGAAAAAATGTTCGGGCCCGACAGCGATGCCAATTATCTGGGACTGATCCAGCCCACCGCTCGCCGGGCGGCTCTGGCCGAGGAGCGGTTCGTTCCGGCTGAATAGGCCGTACCCGCGAGCCCGTTACAGCGGGTCCTGGCGCCGGGCCAGCGTTTCGATATCGCCCAGCTTGAGATAGTGGAGTTCTCGCACCAGCCGAAGGGTCGGCTTGGCCGCGAAAAGGAGCGAGCCGACCAGAAAGAACCATGTGGCGGCGGTCTGGGTCGACGCAGAGAAAAACAGCACGCTGCCGATGACGAAACACAGGGCGGCGCCGAAATCGATGGTGGTGTACCAGATTTCATAGAGCGCATAGAGACGACGATGCGTCTCGGACCGGTTGCGGGCGTTGGGATCAAACAGAGCCATAATCGGTCTCCCATGCGTTTGACGTGTCAAGGCGCAGCCAGCGGAGCGCCGGATATGTTTTCAGGGCACGGAAAAACTGGTGCCGCTTGCGTGACTCGAACACGCGACCTCCGCATTACGAATGCGATGCTCTACCAACTGAGCTAAAGCGGCTTGGCCCAAAGGGGCGAATTGGCGTCTTTTACTTTCGGCGCGCGAAACGCGCAAGGGTTGATGCGTGGGCCAAACCAGCCTTTTTTGCCTATGGTTGCGTTTTGGTTGGCGTTGCTGCGTCCTTGATCGCGGGAAGGGTGGCGGGATCGGGCGTGGTGGCCGAAAGCGTTTTTTGCGGCGTGCGGGTCTGGACCGGCACCTTCCATTCGAAGGCGTCGAGCCGACCGGTGACGGGGGACGCGGGGGCCCAGTCCTCCGAAGTCACTCCGTCCGCGGTCCAGATGGGATCGGCAGGGGCGTTGACGGCACGGGACAGCCATTCGCGAGCCTTGCCCTGATCGCCCGATTGGCCTTCCTCGATCTCGGCCATCAAAAGGCACATCTGGCGCGTCGGCTTCTTGCCCAGAAAGGGGGCCAGCGCGTTGCGGGCCACGCTCCATTCATAGGCGTCGATTGCGGCCCGGGCCAGAACGATGGCCGCCATCGGGTGGCTGTCGGGAGCTTCGACAAGCGTGCGGATGCGCTTGAGGCGTTCAACGGCCGAGGTGCCGGGTTTGACGTGGGCATAGAGCGTTGCGGCATCGGGATGGAAACCGGCGCGCCAGGTCCGGCGCAACAGCGCCGACGCCCGTCTCGTGTCGCCGCGGTTGATCAGGATGCGGGCCGCGATCAGCGCGGCGGGCACGAAATCGGGGATCGATTTGAGCGCCCGGTTGGCGTGTTCGTAGGCGGTATCGGGCTCGGTTTCTTCGATCGCGAGGGCAAGGGCGGTTTCGAGCACGCCCTGACGGCGCTTTTTTGTCGCCTTCTGGCTTTTGGTCTTGGCCGGCAAGGAGGCGCTCATCTCCAGCGCCTCGGCCCATGCGCCCTTGGTCGCCAGGTCATTGAACACCGCTTCTGATGCCCAATCGAGGCTGGGCGAGAGGGAGAGCGCCTTGCGTGCGAAGGTGATCGCCGCGTTCGAGCGGTCCTGGGTCCGCGCCTGTTCGTACAGCCCTGAAAGTGCAGCCAGCGCCGTGCGCTCGTTTGAAATCAGCGCCCGGTAGTGCTCGCGCGCCGATGAGAGATCACCCAGCGCCAGCTCGGCGCGGGCTTCGAGCAGTTGGGCTGCGGGGTTTTCAGGCAGCTTGGCGCGGGCGTCGCGGGCCAGCATGCGAGCGCGGGAAAAGTCTCCCGCCTGGAGCGCAATCATCCCGTCCGAAAGCGCCTCGACCCCCGCCTTTTCCTTGCGCCTGGCATTGGAGCGGGCCAGCGCGGCGGGGGCGCCGATCAGGCGCCGGATAATGGCCCAGGCAAGGATTGAAGCGACGATGACGCCGATGGCGATGAACAGGGCCAGGCCAAGGCCGGGGCTCATGCGCCAAGTCCCGAAGGCGATTTCGACCGTGCCGGGCAGGGCGATCAGCCAGGCCGCACCCAGGGCCACTACGAGGCTCAGGACAAGATAGACGATAAGGCGGATCATTGGCCGGCCTCCGCTGGCGCGATACCGGTCCTGGCCGCCTCGAGCAACGCGCTGACGGCGATGGCGCGGTCGAGCGCGCGGTCAAAGCCGGGGGCGGCCGATTGCATGGGGTCGGGCAGGGCGGAAAAGGCGGTTCTCGCCGCTTGGAGATCGCCCGCCGCGAGGGCTGCTTCGGTCCGCCCGACCAGCGCCTGCGGCGTGTCGCCATCGGTGGGCCGCAAGGCAATGGCCGAGGCAGCCTGATCGAGAAGCGTCTGCGCCCAACCCGCCTGTTCATCGCGGGGACGAGCGGCCAGAATTTCGGGGATTGCCGTCCGTAATTGGTCCAAAAGCCCACCCGCAGACGGAACACCGGCATTGGCGGCGGTCCGGACCTGTGAGGAAATTTCAAGATCGGGCAACAGCGTTTCAACGCTGGCCAGTTGTGCGGCAAAGGGCTGGCCTGAAGCGATGGCGGCTTCGAGCGCGCCCAGCGCAGCGGGAAGCTGGGTGGCCCGATCGCGCTCGGCGGCAACGGCCTCGAAATCGGACTGGCTGGCAATGCGCGCGTCGAGATCGTCGAGCCGTGTTTGCGCCGCTTCGATCACCGGTTGAATGTCGGCTAGTTGCGGTTCAACCGCATCAAGCCGCCCGGCCAGATCGTCAATCCGGGTGGAAAGCTCCGACAGCGTGTCGGCAACCTGGGCCACCTCATCGCCCGATGCGCCGGCGGCAAGAGCGTCGATGCGGCTCGAAAGCTCACCGATCTGCCCGCTCAAGGCGTTAAGATCGGATTGCGCGGCCAGCCCATCGGTCGAAGCGGGTTCGATGGCGGCAATCTCGGTCTCGAGTGCGTTTATGCGGTCAATGATTTCCTGGCTTTCGGTCTCGCGCGAGGCAATGGCGTTTTCCAGCCGCGTGGCGCGCGCGTCCATCTGCGATAGCGCATCCCCCGGGCCTTGCTGCTGCGGCCAGAAGCCGAAACTGGCCAATCCATAAGCGAGCGCCAGCCCTATAAGTGCGCCGGCTCCGGCGGTGGCGGCGAGCGGGGCCCAGGGCAGCGCCGGTTTTGTGGCCCCCGAGGGCTCGGCCCCCGATTGACCGCCAGGTTCGGAGACGGATTTGGGGGCGGATTGTTTTGGCTTGTCGTTAGGCGCCGAGCTTGCGGCGGAGGATTGGGGCCCAGACTTTGTCGACGGCCCTGTCTTGGGCGGCGCTTCGGCGGCGGCGGGCTTTTGGTCTGTCCCCGCCGCTCCGGCAGTCTTGCCCTGGGGCGCGGGCTTGTCCTTTTCGGATGCGCGCGCCGTTGCATCGATGATCGGGGGTTTGACCGGACCGGTTTTCTTTTCGGCCATTTCAGCCTGCCTCTTTGGGTTTGGGTCGGGCGGGTTGGTTTTCGTCATGGCCCATCATGGACTGATTTGATCGCGGGCAAAAGCCAGCGCCAGCGTCATCATCGCTTCGTGCGAGGGGTAATCGGCCAGCCCGATGCGCAGGAAATGGTTTTCGATCAATGGTTGCGCGACGTTTTCCGAAAGGCAAAGGCAATAAAGACTGCGCCTGAGCGCCTGATAATCGCGGGAGGCGATCAGTCCGGCAAAAATCGCCGCCGTGCGGCGCGAATAAAATACCGCACCATCGATTTTCCCGGTTGCCAGACGCTCGGCCAGACCCGGCGGCAGCATGGTGGCCGCGTGCATTTCGTAGAGTACGCGCATGTCGACCGTGATCCCGGCTTCGGCCAGCAGGCCGGCCAGATCGCCCGATTGATGGTGCGCGGCGGGATAGAAAATCTTGCCTGCCGGGCGGTCGGCGATGATGGCGCGGGAAAGATCGGCAAGCGTGCCCTCGGCGGCCGAGACATTTTCAAACCCGGCGGCCCGCGCCTCGCTGGCCGTGTGCTCGCCCACGGCATAGACCCTGAGCGTTGAAAACGCCTCGCCCTGCGGGTGGGCGGCCAGTGCCCGCACCCCATTGGCCGATGTGAGCGCGACGGCGGCAAACCCTGATGCATCGGGCAATGGAATGCCGGTGAAGCGCTCCTCGAGCATGGGCGCGACGATCGGGTCCAGCCCCAGCGCGGCAAGCCCGGCGGCTGTCCGCTCGGCGTCGGCCCTTGGCCTCGTGACGAGAACGCTGCGCCGATCAGCCATATTGGCCCTGCTTGAGCCGTTCGATGAAATCGGGTCCGGCATCGGCGAGCAGTTTTTCGCCCAGCCTGGTCCCCAGGTCGTGCCCCTGATCGGCGTCTCCGGCAATTTCGTCCTCATAGACTTCCGACCCGTCGGGGGAAAGGATCTGCCCGAACAGGGTCAGCCTCTCCCCATCGAGTGTCGTCAACGCGGCAATGGGGGTGCGGCATGAACCGTCGAGCACTTTCAAGAACGCCCGCTCGGCCTCGACCCGCTTGCGGGTGTCGGCATCGTCGAGCACTTCGACCAGCCGGTTGGCGGCGCCATCGTCGGCGCGGGTTTCAATAACGATTGCCCCCTGGGCCGGGGCGGGCGGGAAGTGCGCGACATCGAGCGTATGGGTCACCCGATGCGCCTCGCCCAGCCGGTTGAGCCCGGCCAGCGCCAGAAGCGTTGCGTCGGCCACCCCGTCGGCGAGTTTTTTAAGTCGCGTCTGCACGTTGCCGCGAAATTCCACTGTGCGGAAATCGGGCCGGAAGCGCTTCATTTGCGCCCGACGGCGCAGGGAGGATGAGCCGATTACCGCGCCCTCGGGCAGATGGTCGGGGCTCCTGGCAATCAGCGAGAGGAAGGCATCGCGCACGTCCTCGCGCGGCAGAAAGGCCGGCAGGGCAAAAAGGGGATCGATTTCGGTCGCCACATCCTTTGCCGAATGGACGGCGATATCGATCTCGCCATCGGCGAGGGCCTTTTCGATCTCCTTTGTGAACAGCCCCTTGCCACCGACTTCAGAGAGCGGGCGGTCCAAAATGATGTCGCCGCTGGTCTTTATGATCTTTATCGCGATGGCGTCGGTCTCCAGCCCGTTGATGGCAACCAGCCGGTCGCGGACCTCCTCGGCCTGCTTGAGGGCAAGGGGCGAGCCGCGGGTGCCGATGGTGAAAACGGGGGTGGACGTCAAAGATTGCAATATGGCCTCGCAGGTGTCACAGATGTGCGCGTTTTGCAGAACAGCAATTCTAACGCGGAGAAAGCGGGTTGCGATCCGCTTTTGCCATCAGACCACACGTTTTTGCCAGAGACCAGATCGCCGCAATGGATCGCGAGACTTTAGTTTTGGGGATCGAGACCAGTTGCGATGAAACCGCAGCGGCGCTGGTGCGCCGCTATCCCGACGGGCGTGGCGAGATCGTATCCAATATCGTGCGCAGCCAGATCGATGAGCACAGGGCCTTCGGCGGCGTGGTGCCCGAGCTGGCGGCCCGCGCCCATGTTGTTCACCTCGATGCGATCGTCTCCCGCGCGCTCGGTGGGGCGGAAACCGAGCTCTCGAAAGTCGATGTCATCGCTGCAACCGCCGGGCCAGGGCTGATCGGCGGGGTGCTCGTGGGGCTTACGACCGGCAAGGCGCTGGCCGCCGCAACGGGCAAGCCCTTGGTTGCCGTCAACCACCTCGAGGGCCATGCGCTCACCGCCCGGCTCACCGACGGAGTTCAATTTCCCTATCTGATGCTTCTGGTTTCGGGCGGGCATTCCCAGATCGTTCTGGTCAAGGGCGTCGGCGATTACGAGCGCTGGGGCTCGACCATTGATGACGCGTTGGGCGAAGCCTTCGACAAGGCGGCAAAACTTCTGGGTCTGGGCTATCCCGGCGGCCCGGAGGTCGAAAAGGCAGCGCAGCAGGGCGATGCCAAACGGTTTAACCTGCCGCGCCCCTTGCTGAGAGAAAAGCGCCTCGATTTTTCCTTTTCGGGGCTCAAAACGGCCCTGCGGCTGGCCGCCGAATCGGTGGCGCCGGTGACTGACACCGACATCGCCGATCTGTGCGCCAGCTTTCAGGCTGCCGTCACGGACATTGTTGCCGTCCGGTCCAGACAGGCGCTCGAACGCTTCGCCGCCGCATACCCTGATGCCGCTCCCACCTATGTGGTGGCGGGCGGGGTTGCCGCCAACAGGGCCATCGGCGGCGCGCTCAGAGAAATTGCGGCCCAGACCGGCGCGCATCTGGTCGTCCCGCCGGCCGCTCTCTGCACCGACAATGGTGCGATGATCGCCTGGGCGGGGGCCGAACGGTTCGCACTGGGGCTCACCGACGGGTTCGACGTCGCGGCCCGCCCGCGCTGGCCCCTCGAGGAATTGAGGTGGGGTGCGGCGTGAGCGCGAAAATTTTCGTTATCGGCGCCGGTGCCTGGGGCACCGCCCTGGCGCAAGCCGCCCGGCTGGCGGGCAATGATGTCGTGCTGGTTGGCCGCGACCCCGCCGCCATCGATGAAATCAATTCGGCCCACACGCTCAAAGCCTATCTCGGCGATATCGCTCTCGATTCGGGGCTCAAAGCGCAGACCGGTGTTTCCGGGCTCGAAGACGCCGACGCGATCCTCATGGTGGTTCCGGCTCAGGCGACGCGGGCCACTCTGGCCGATATCGGCGCCGACGCGCTGGCTGGAAAGCCGGTCATCCTGTGCGCCAAGGGGCTGGAGACGGTGACCAACGACCGCCAGAGCCAGATCCTGGGCGAACTCGCGCCAAATGCCGAGCCTTTCGTGCTCTCGGGCCCGAGCTTTGCTCACGACGTCGCCGCCGGAAAGCCCACGGCGGTCACTTTGGCCGGACCAACCATCGAGCGCGCCGAAGCGATTGCCGCATTGCTGGCCTCGGACAGTTTCCGCCCCTATGCCAGCGGGGATATCGTCGGGGTGGAAATGTGCGGCGCGCTCAAGAATGTCTATGCGCTGGGCGCCGGCGCCATCGAAGGCGCCGGGCTGGGCCTGTCGGCCCGCTCGGCGTTTCTGGCGCGCGCCTATGCGGAACTGGGGCGGATGATTGCGGCGATGGGCGGCAGCGAAGCGACGCTGTCGGGGCTCGCCGGCATCGGCGATCTGGCCTTAAGCTGCACCTCGAGCCAGTCGCGCAATTATCGCTTCGGGGTGGCGCTGGGGCAGGGCCGCTCGGTTAAAGACATCGAGGCCTCTGGCATGGGGCTGGCCGAGGGGCTATTTACCACTCCGGTTGCCAAGGCGGTCGCCGACCGTGACGGGATCGACGCGCCGCTGGTCAGCGCCGTCGATCTTTTGATTTCGGGCCAGGTCCGGATCGAGGCCATTGTGCCCATGCTGATGAGACGACCACTCAAACGGGAAGAATAAGATATGACGATGATGTTCGCGGTGACCGCACTCGACAAGAAAGACCATCTGGAAGCGCGCCTTGCGACACGCCCCGCACATTTGCAGTTCTGGGACGATAACGCGGCGTCGATGGTGCTGGCCGGGCCGTTTCTCGATGCCCAAGGCAAGGCGACGGGCTCGCTGATGATCGTTAAGGCTGACAATCAGGCCGCCGCGGAGGCGCTGGTTGCAAAGGACCCTTATGCCGAGGCCGGTCTGTTCGAAAGTGTCGTCGTCCGTCCCTGGAACTGGGTCATCAACCGGCCGGAGAACATTTGAAATGGCGTACTGGCTGTTCAAGTCCGAACCCGAAACCTGGGGTTGGGACGATCAGGTCAAAAAGGGTGGCCCGGAAGAATGGGGCGGGGTGCGCAATTATCAGGCGCGCAACAATATGCGTGAGATGAAAAAGGGCGATCTGGGCTTCTTTTACCACTCGGTCAAGGAAAAGGCCGTGGTGGGCATCGTCCGTGTCGCCAATGAAATCCACCATGATTCCACCACCGACGATCCGCGCTGGGAATGCGTGGATATCGAGGCGGTCAAACCCCTCGAGCGCCCCGTAACGCTCGATGAGATCAAATCGATGCCCGAGCTTGAAAACATGGTTTTGGTCAACAATTCGCGCCTTTCTGTCCAGCCGGTGGCCGAAGATGAATGGAAATTGATCTGCAAGCTGGGGGGCGTTGAACCCTGATTTACGGGTGCGGCGTTTTGGCGCACACTTCCCACGACCCGATTCGGAGAGAGCGGGTCTGAGCTCTGTTTTTGAGAGGGGAAAACGGGATGGATTATCTTAGTGTGAACTGGCTGGCCGTGCTCCTGGCCATGATCGCGTCGATGGCGCTGGGTGCTGCCTGGTACATGACCTTGTCCAAGCAGTGGATTGCCGCCACCGGCAAGACCACAGACGAAATCATGGCCGGCTCGGGCGGGCAGGCAACGCCTTTCATCTGGGGCGCGGCAATGCAATTGGTCATGGCCTATTTCCTGGCCCTTCTCACTCCGGCCATCATGGGCGAGGTGACAATTGCGTCCGCGGTTACAGTCGGCATCCATCTGTGGGCCGGGTTCATGGTGACGTCGATGATCCTCAATCACCGCTATCAGGGCGCCAGCTGGTCTCTGGCCGTGATCGATGGCGGATATCTTTTGGGCGTGATGATCGTCCAGGGCGTGGTGATCGGGCTTTTGGGTTAGGGCTGGCCGAAGTTTGCCTGGCGGGGCTGCCCGCCAAGTCCACTTACCAGTCACCCCGGCCTTGAGCCGGGGTCCAGTACACTCAGTGTTTGAGATAGGCAGCCAACTCTGCCGAGTACTGGGCCCCGGGTCGTCGCCCGGGATGACGCCAGTGAAAGGGGCCGGCTTGCGTTCGCCAATGAACCGGTGTTCCAGCCCGTCGTCAAAAGTCCGAGGAAATGCCCTTGATTTCCCAGTCCCCGTAGCGGGCCGGATCGAGCCCGCCGCGGCCATCGACCTCGCGCGGCGCGTTAGAGGTCTTGGCGTCGATTTCGGCGCGGCGCGTTTTGGCTTCTTGGAGGGCGCGCCGGGCGATTGCGGGATCGGGGCGTTTGGCCTTTGGCGTTTCGCGCATTTTTTCGAAACCACCTTCATGACGAAGAGTTTAGACATCGGGCCACTTGTGCAGGGGCCCGCCGGTTCCCATCATATAGGCAACTCAACTGGCTTAGGAAAGCCTGACGACAATGATGAATGCTCTGCGCACCACGATTTTGCTTGCCGGCATGACCGCGCTGTTCATGGGCGTTGGCTATATGATCGGCGGCACGGGCGGCATGGCTCTGGCCTTTTTGTTCGCGCTCGGCACCAACGCCTTTGCGTATTGGAACTCGGACAAGATGGTGCTCTCCATGCAGGGCGCCAAAGAGATCGATCCGCGCTCGGCGCCCGAGCTTTACCAGATGACCAAGCGGCTCGCCGACAATGCCGGCCTGCCCATGCCAAGGCTTTATCTCATCGCGACCGATCAGCCCAACGCGTTTGCCACCGGCCGCAGCCCCGACAAGGGCGTGGTCGCGGTCTCGTCCGGCCTTGTCAAATATCTCGACAGCCGCGAAGTGGCCGCCGTGATCGCCCACGAATTGGCCCATATCAAGAACCGCGACACGCTTACCATGACCGTCACCGCCACGCTGGCCGGTGCCATTTCCATGCTGGCTCAGTTCGGCCTGTTTTTCGGCGGGGCGCGCGACAACAACAATCCGCTGGGATTTGTCGGGGTGATCGCCATGGTCATTCTGGCTCCCATCGCAGCCATGCTGGTTCAGATGGCGGTTTCGCGCACCCGCGAATATGAAGCCGACAAGGATGGGGCTGAAATCTGCGGTGACCCGGCGGCGCTGGCCACGGCGCTTGAAAAGATTTCCTCGCTTTCAAGGCGCACGGTCAACGAGGCGGCCGAACGGGCGCCGGCCATGGCGCATATGTATATCTCCAACCCGCTCTCGGGCGCCCGCATGGACAACCTCTTTTCCACGCACCCCAATGTGGAAAACCGCATCGCGGCGCTCACGCAGATGGCGTCGCGCGTGCGGGGCGGTGGTGGTGGCCAAACGCCGCGCCAGAGGGTAAACCCCATCGAGGCCAATGTCCGGCCCGGTCAGAGCTGGCGTACGCCCGGCACGCGGCCGCGCTCGGATGATGGCAAACCATCGGGCCCCTGGGGATAGGTAAAAACAGTTTGACCGAGACACGCGATCTGCCCGGCCTCAAGCTTCGGCTTGAGGCCGCTTTTCATCTCAAATCGGTGCTCGAAGGCAAGCCCTTCGCCCCGATCGGTCCGGACCGGTTGGCCGAAAGCCGCGACCGGGCGCTGGCCAATCGCATGGTCACCACGGCCCTGCGCCGCCACGGCCAGATCGATGCCGTTTTTAAAGAGGTGCTCGCCAAGGGCGTTCCCCAGCGCGCCGGCATTCTGGAAGCGGTGCTGCGCATCGCCGTCGTCCAATTGCTGTGGCTTGACGACATTCCGGCCCATTCGGCCATTCATCTGGGCGTTGAATCGGCGCGGGCCGACAAACGGGCCGGACGGTTCGACAAGCTGGTCAATGGCGTGTTGCGCTCGATCCAGCGTGGGGCTGATCGGTTCGGGGCGCTCGACAACGCGATGCTGATCCCCGGTTGGCTGGCATCGCAATGGACCGGTGCCTATGGTGCCGATGCGGTGACGCGTTTTTGCGAAATCCTCGTTCAATCCCCGCCGCTCGATCTGACGCTCAAAGCCCCCGACCCCGATCTGATTGCCGTTTTGGGCGGCCAGCCCGTGCTCGGCCCGACCGTCCGGCTCACCGAGCGCGATGCGGCGGTGGCCGATCTGGCCGGCTTTGCCGAAGGCAAATGGTGGGTGCAGGATGTTTCGGCTGCCTTGCCCGCCCGGCTCCTGGGTGCTGCCAGGGGCGAAAAAATCCTCGATCTGTGCGCGGCACCGGGCGGCAAGACGGCCCAATTGGCCTCTGCCGGCGCCGAGGTCACCGCGCTCGATATTTCGGCCGACCGCATGGAGCGGGTGCGGGCCAATCTCGACCGGCTTGACCTCGATGCGGAAATTGTCGTTGCCGACGCCCTCGGCTACGCGCCCGGCCCGGTGTTCGATGCGGTGCTGCTCGATGCGCCCTGTTCGGCCACCGGCACATTCCGGCGTCATCCCGAAGTGCTTTTGCACCGCAATGCGCAAGGCATCGCCGAACGGGTCGCGTTGCAGCGCAGGATGCTGGCGCATGCCGCCTCGCTTCTCAAGCCCGGCGGACGGTTGATCTATTGCGTGTGTTCGCTCGAGGCCGATGAAGGCGAACAGCAATTGGGTTGGGCGAAAAAAGAGCTCCCCGACCTTGAGCCTGCGCCAATCGGTGCTGCCGAACTCGATGGCTGGGACGTGCCCCTCACGGCTGAGGGCACAGTGCGACTGACGCCGTCAATGACCCTGCCGAACGGGGTCAGTGGAGGGTTGGACGGGTTTTTCATCGCCCGCTTCGTGAAAAAAACAGCCTGAAGTGGTGGCAAAGTGCGGCTGGAGCCCTGTGGTTAACGCAAAGTTACTGGTACAGTCTGGGCCGCGAGTAGGGTTCGGGAATGGGCGTGTTTGAAGTTTTGCGTTTCGGTCTGAAGCGCGGCGGCATGGGTATTGCCGACCGGTGCGTGACCCATCCCCTGTTTTCCTGGACCTGGTCGGGCGCCAGCGAAGTCCGCTTCGTGCCGCGCCTTGCCGAATTCCGCCCGGCCGACGCCCAGACCATTGTCGAGATGATGGAGGGCCAGTACCTGCTTTCCGGCCGCATGGTGGAAACCGGCGGCGCGTCGCCCTTTGCCATCGAGAGCGATTTCGACGACTGGTTTGCCGATCTGCATGGCTTTGGCTGGCTGCGGCATTTTTCCGCCGTTACCGATCCCGGCCAGCGCGCCTTTGCCCGCACACTGGTCCTCGACTGGATCGCCCGATTCGGCGAGTTCGATGCCGAAGCCTGGGATCTGTTCATCACCGCGCGGCGGGTGCTCAACTGGCTCAAATCGCTCTTTTTGCTGTTTGAAGGCGCGACGCCCGATCAGAGCCGGGCCATCCTGCGCTCGCTCTCGATCCAGGTGCAATCGCTCAAGGTGCGCGCGCCGCTGGTTTACGGACCGGTCACCCGGCTCATGGTGGAAATCGCGCTGGCCGGCGCAGCGCTGAGTGAAAGCGAAGAGCCAAAGGACCTTGCCGCCCACGTGGACGGGCTCGAGGCTCTGCTCGAAACCGTGCTCGACGATGACGGGCTGGTGAAAAACCGCAATCCTTTCACCCAGATTCAGATCCTGTCCGAAATCATCCCGGTCAATCAGGCCCTCGGTCAGCGCCACGGTCACATGTCGGCCGCAATCGGCCGGCGCATCGAGACCATGCACCGGGCGCTTGAAAAGCTGGTGCTGGGCACGCGCGAGCCGGTCTATGCCAATGGCTGCGGTCAGGTGCCGGTCGAGCTTGTCCTCGCCATCACCGCCCAATCGGGGGTGCGCGGTTCGGGTTCGGGACTGTGCGGGGGCTATGGCATTCTGGTCGATGGTCCGGGCAAACTGATCGCCGATTCGGGCGCTGTGCCGCCGCTGCCTTTTGCGCGTGACGCCCATGCGGGGGG